>MDTG01249375.1_pt1 | contig 12490 bp, 7 predicted proteins | sample 811421 | NCBI WGS metagenome assembly MDTG01 (sample SAMN05326645, study PRJNA326480) | marine metagenome | isolation source: seawater | place: Pacific Ocean: South East | collected 2011 | reverse complement strand
GTGTATGATAAAAGCCATTTTTCATCTTCGTAATTTATGTTTTCGATGTCGTTATTGTTGTACCCCTCGAAAGAAAATTTTTCCCATAAGGAACCGTTATAAGAAATTATAGTGTCTCCATTGTATTGAGTTGTTGAGATATTCAAAAGAAGCATTGAATCATTGGACTCTATTTGATTGATAACTTTATCGGAGTAATTACTTAGCTTCTCCCAGTTTTGAAAATTAGCTAAATTTGAGCTGTTTTGGTTAGCAATATATATCCCACTATTTGTAACGGCATATATGGAATCGTTAAAAAAAGTCAAATCGTTGACAAAAATATTGGTTCCGTTATCACCAATAAAATACGTTTCTTTTATTTCGTGACGCTGGATATCTAGTTTAATTATTCCAAATCCTGCACTTAAAAAGGCAAAATCTCCCTTAATGAAAATTTCATTTATTGATTTAAATCCTTGCATTGATGTCCTTTTAACATCAGAAATATTAATAACTTGGTTATTAACAATCAAATCAATATTACCCGTTACATAACCTAATATTACAGTATTGTGTTTTTCAGAGTAGGCAATTGAAGTCACTCCTAAATCAGAGAGCTTGTTCACTTTGCTGTAGGTTTCAATAGAGTTGTCTTCTAGGTTATATGTAAAAATAGCTTTACCAGAGGCAACGTATATTTTGTCATTGGAAATACACAACGAACTCCCGTTATGATAAGGTAAGTGGTCATAAAAATTTCCTATACCAGAAGTTTGAGCGCTGATTAGGACAGTTAAAATACAAATTTTAATAAGGAGGATGTATCTCAGTGGTTTTTTCATTGTAAGCAAAGGTAAATTTATAATATATTTTGGACTATATTTTAAACGTTAATTTATTGTTTATATTCCTTCAAGAAAGTAAAAATTAAAAGCCATGAAGGTAATTTTTGAAACCCATTTTATTTTTCAGCCCCCATTTTTTCTTTAGGCGATATTTCCTTTTTTCTACTTTGGCAACAAAGATGTTAATTTGTTCAGCGATTTCTTTTTTTGGATTTTCTCATTTATAACGTAGGAACAAAAAAGCAAATAAGGCGTATTTAGTTTACTGTCAATCTTTTTTAGTTTATGGAAAAAGTGATTATATTTTAATTAAAAAACAACTTCTTTAAAGGCAAATAAATTGAATTGACTAACAATAGATTTCAAAAACTTAATTTATCTCCTCAGTACCTAGAATTAAATTTTTTAGTGATTTAAAATATGTTTTTTGAGTAGCTTCTTTCTTTAAGCAATCAAATTCTGATGATGACCCGACAAAATCCTTACAGAATCGTTTTTTGACAAACTAATTGCGCTTTACCCTTTTAGAAGAGGGGGGGGTCGAAAAGCCCGTCCATCGATTCCTAATATACTGGATGAGTTCGCTAGGTATATTATTCCACCTGAATCTCGATCAATGCTACAATTAATGGAATAGTTATTATATTCTTTTGTTGTAAAGTTCGGCACATCAGAGACGGATGCATTTGAGCTAAAGAATAAAACAATTAATAGAATCAAGGAGCTATTCTTTCTCGTAAATCAATAGAAAAGTAAGGTTTTTATTGTGCATAAAAAATTTCATATTTTGGTTAACTGGCATTAAATGGAGAATTTATTTTTAGTAAAAAAAGGCTAAATTTATGACTACAATCTATCGCATTAGTAAAGAGGTTCGTTTAAATTGGCTGATTTGTGACCTTTTGTAGGTTAAATTCGAAATAAAAAAGAGATAGATAAAGCGGTTTAAAGTGAGTTATTATATTTGTATTAAACATTCTTTACAACATGAAGCAGCTTATTCAGTCATATAAAACAGGAGAATTAGGAGTTTACGAAGTTCCGGCGCCGATTTGTGGCGAAAATGGAGTCCTGGTAAGAACAAAAATCTCCTTAGTCTCGGCAGGAACCGAGAAGATGATTGTTGATTTAGCTAAAAAGTCATTAGTTGGAAAGGCAAAGGCAAGGCCAGACCTGGTAAAACAGGTTGTAAATAAAATGAAACAAGAGGGTGTCATTAATACTCTTGAAAAAGTATTTACCAAGCTTGATACGCCAATACCTTTGGGATATTCGTGTGTTGGAGAGGTGGTTCAAGTTGGGGCAAAGGTAACAGGCGTCTCTGTTGGAGATCGCGTTGCTTGTGGTGGTGCTGGATATGCTAATCACAGCGAAATAAATTACGTTCCAAGAAACTTATTTGTCAAAGTACCTAGAGGCGTTTCTGATGCAGACGCCTCTTTTGTAACGGTTGGATCAATTGCGTTACAAGGAATAAGACAAACGGCTCCAACCCTTGGCGAAAGAGTTGTTGTAATGGGGCTAGGATTGCTGGGGCAAATATCCGTTCAGCTATTAAAAGCAAATGGTTGTAAAGTTCTGGGAACAGATTTGGATTCAAAAAAATTAGACTTGGCTAAAAAGCTTGGTGCGGATGAGGTTTGTTCTCCTAGCGAAGTTGTGGAGAAGGCAAAGCTTTTTACAAATGGAAACGGCTCGGACGCGGTCATCATAGCTGCAAGCACTTCGAGTAATCAACCCATAATAGATGCCGGTGAAATATCAAGAATGAAGGGTAGAGTAGTTATTGTTGGTCTGGTGGGTATGGATGTTCCAAGAAATGAATATTATAAAAAAGAACTAGAGCTTAAACTTTCAATGGCATATGGTCCAGGAAGGTACGACCCCAAATATGAAGAGCAGGGAGTTGATTATCCTTTTGCACATGTTCGGTGGACAGAACAGAGAAATTTCGAGGCGTTTTTAGATTTAATTGCAGACGGCAGAGTTACACCGTCCAAAATGGTTACTCATGAATATGAATTTGATAGCGCCTTAAATGCATATGATTTACTTGAGGGTAAAATCAAGGAAGATTATTTAGGTATTTTACTAAATTATAAAGAGGGGGTTGAATTAAAATCAGAACTTGTTCAAATTTCAGATGCATCCGTTAAATCTCAGACTTTGAATGTAGGCTTAATTGGGGCAGGTAACTTTACTAAGTCAATTATTATTCCAAATTTAAAAAAAGTTGGCAACGTAAGTTTTATTGGTCTTTGCACAGCAACGGGGGTAAGCGCTCATTCAACTGGAAACAAGCACGAGTTTAAATACATCACAACGGATTATCAGGAATTGTTAAATAATGATGAGGTAAATACTGTTTTTATCACGACTCGTCACGATGATCATGGGAATAAAGTTTTACATTCTTTAAATGCTGGAAAACATGTTTTTGTAGAGAAGCCTTTAGCGATTTTTGAAGATGAGCTTGAAGACATAAAGTCGTTTTATTCAAGTGCTGAAATCAAGCCTGTTTTGCAGGTTGGATATAACCGTAGATTTGCACCATTGGTGCAAGAGATGAAAAAGATTGTAGAAGATTTGCCTGTAAGCATAAATTACAGAGTTAATGCAGGAGTTATACCTCGAGATGTCTGGATTCAGGATAGTGAAGTCGGGGGTGGCAGGATAATAGGAGAGGTTTGTCATTTTGTAGACACATGTACCTTCTTAACCGGGTCTCTTCCTGAAAATGTCTTTGCAAGTTGTGTGACAAAACCAGATCAGAGCATTCCCGATGAAGATAATGTTAGTGTAACCATAAAATATCATAATGGCTCAACAGCAGTCATTAATTACTATGCTTTCGGAAATAGTCAATTATCAAAAGAGCTTGTTGAAGTGTTTGCTCCTGAAATTGCGTTAAGAATGGATAATTTTAGAGAGTTGGAAATTTTTAAAGGAAGCAAGTCAAAAAAAGTAAAGAATGCAAACCAGGATAAGGGTTTCAAGGGAGAATTTAAAGCGCTTAAATCCGCCGTTGAAAAAGGCATACCAGCAATTAGTTTCGACGAAATGTATTCTACATCAAAAGTTACTTTTGCGATATTAAATTCTCTTAAAACTGGAAATCCACAAAAGTTGTAATGGGTGAGATTTTCCTTTTCTTAAGAACGATAAGTCATTTGAAGTTCCGTCAAATTGTCTTCAGGTTATTCTATGCGTTTAGGTCAAAATATCGTCGTTTTGTAAGATTTAAGTTGAATTATAACTTTTACAGAAAAGGAAAGCCTTTGTGTTTTGAGGCTTTTGTTCCTAATAAAACATCATACAAATCAAGCACATTTACCTTTTTAAATAAATCAATTACTTTTTCTGATGGGATTGACTGGGATTATATGGACAACGGAAAGCTTTGGGCATATAACCTTAATTATTTTGATTTTTTAAATCAATCTAACATGGAAAAAGAAATAGGCGAGGGATTAATTTTTTTATTTATTGAACAAATACGTGATTTGAAAAATGCGAACGAACCTTATCCAACCTCATTAAGAGGAATAAATTGGGTAAAATTTTTTTCCATGCACCAAATTGAAAAAAAATCTTTTGATCGGTATTTATATAGTCAATATAGAATTTTACTTGACCAAATAGAATATCATTTATTAGGAAACCATTTATTAGAGAACGGATTTTCCTTGATTTTTGGCGGATACTATTTTAAGGGTCTTGAACTTTATAAAAAAGGTAAAGAGTTGCTCTCGTTTGAGCTTAGAGAGCAAATTTTAAGCGACGGTGCTCATTTTGAGTTAAGCCCAATGTATCATAAAATTATACTTTTAAGGATTTTGGATTCATATAACCTCATTCAGAATAATAAAGATATTTATCAGGACTCGGTTTTTGAGGAGCTCTTGCTAGAATCTGCGCAAAAAATGTTAGGATGGCTAGAATTGGTTACTTTTTCTAATGGAACCACGCCAAGAGTTAATGACTCAACGGAAGGGATTTCCTCAGAATCAAAAGAATTATTTGATTATGCAAAACGTCTCGGAATAAAATGGAGATTGTTAGAACTTTCAGATTCCGGTTATCGTCTGTTTAAAGGTAGTGATGTAGAACTTTTTGTAGATTATGGTAAAATAGGGCCGAACTACATTCCTGGTCATGCGCATTCTGATACATTTAGTTTTATTTTGAATTATAAGAATAGGCCTGTTATAGTTGACCCTGGTATATCAACTTATAATATTGGCTATCGTCGGCAAAGGGAAAGAAGTACTTCGAGTCATAACACTGTAAGGTATGGTAAGGTGGATCAATCTGAAGTGTGGGGTGGTTTTAGGGTAGGAAGAAGAGCAAATGCCGTAATTACCGAAGAGAGCGATACGTATATAAAGGGTTATCATAATGGGTATAAAAGGTTTGGAGTTTACCATCAAAGGATTTTTAATTTCAAGCAAACTAGTATTGTAATTGAAGATAATATGGTTGCTAAAAATCATTTGTTGGGAAAAAGCAGTGCATATTTTCATTTTTACCCAGGAATAGAAGTTAGATTAGAAAAAAACAGAATACTGGTTGAGGGATGTGATTTAAATTTTTCAGGAGCATCTAGTACACGAGTTAAGGAATATACCTATGCTCACGGGTATAACAATACCGAAAAAGCTAAACTTGTTGAAGTCATATTTAAAGAAAGATTAGTTACTAATATTACCTTGAACGGCTCGAAAGCTAAGTAAAAATAAATATGAGAATTCTATTTATAACCGATAATTTTCCACCAGAGGTCAATGCGCCTGCAAGTAGAACTTTTGAACATTGTAAAGAATGGGTAAAAAAGGGAGACAAGGTAACAGTAATTACATGCGCGCCAAATTTTCCAAAAGGGAAAGTTTACAAAGGATATAAAAATAAGCTATTTCAAAAAGAAGAAATGGAGGGAATAGAGGTAATTCGAGTTTGGTCTTTTATCTCCGCTAACGAGGGCTTTGTAAAACGAATTATTGATTTTATGAGTTTTGCTTTCATGGCGTTTTGGGCTGGACTTTTCAAAAAATCTGATGTAATTATTGGAACCTCGCCTCAGTTTTTCACTACATGGACCGCAGAAACATTGTCATTTTTTAAAAGAAGGCCATGGGTGTTTGAGTTAAGAGATTTATGGCCTGAATCTATTAGAGCAGTGGGCGCAATTAGTGGTGATAGTAAAATATTTAAAATGCTTGAAAAAATTGAATTAAGACTTTATCGGAGGTCATCAAGAATAATTTCTGTTACGAATTCATTCAAAGAAAATTTAATTTCAAGGGGAATAAATGGGGACAAAATACGTGTGGTTCGCAATGGAGCGAATAGGGAAAGATTTTCAAAAAGAAAACGCCATCTTGAATGGGAAAAAAAACTAGGGTTAAAAAACAAATTCGTTGTTGGTTATGTAGGTACTCATGGCATGGCTCATAAACTTGATTTTATAATTAAATCGTGGCCGAAGGAACAAAATGACTTACATCTAGTTTTAATGGGTGATGGTGCTGAAAAAACAAAACTACAAGAGCTTGCTAAGTCTTTGGATATTCTAAACATAACATTTTTAGAGAGTATGTCGAAGAACGATGTTCCTGATATACTTTCTTTAATGGACGTGTCTCTGGTTCCGTTGAAGAAAAGTGACTTATTTAAGACAGTGATTCCGTCTAAAATTTTTGAAAATGCCGCCATGCAAACGCCAATTTTGTTGGGAGTTGAAGGAGAAAGTGCTAACATAATCAATCAATATAGAGCAGGATTGTGTTTTGAACCAGAAAATAAAACAAGTTTTATTAAAAAATTAACAATTTTAAAAGAAAATAAAGATGTGTTTTTTCGTTGTCAAGATGGTTGCCTAAAACTTGCGAAAGCTTTTGATAGAAAGAAAATGGCTGATGAAATGAGAAAATATATTCTCGAGATTGTATAAAAATCTGGACAACGTTCTTGGTGCGACTTAGTCAATTTCATGACTGGGAGAATAAAAAACGTATCTTTGCAAAAGAATAAAATTATGATAGAACTTTTGCTTTCTTTTATCTCAAGCCTTGTAATTGTTCTTACTGCAATTCCATCGGTTATTCGGGTTTCATACTTGAAACACCTTTATGATGTTCCAGACGAAAGAAAGTCACATGAGAAAGTTGTGCCTACCTTAGGTGGTCTTGCAATTTTTGCTGGTTTTATGGTCAGCACAAGTCTTACAATTAACGAGCAGCACTTCAACTATAATTATTTGGTTGGTGCATTAATGATTATCTTTTTTATAGGAATAAAAGATGACATTCTAATTACAGCACCCATAAAGAAACTAATGGGTCAGCTTTTAGCGGCAGCAATTCTTGTTGTACTTGGAGGCGTTAGAATAACAAGTATGTACGGTTTTTTGGGCGTTGAAACATTGTCTCCTGAGATTTCAGCTTCGTTAACGATTTTCACTCTAGTGGTAATCATGAATGGATTTAATTTAATTGACGGGATAAATTGGCTTTCAGCAGTAGTATCTATAGTAGTCACAACTTTTTTTGGAGTTTGGTTTTGGGTTACAGGTCATTATGATTTGGCTATTGTTTCTTCATCCTTAGTGGGTTCGTTATTAGGATTTATGTGGTTTAATAAAACTCCTGCTAAAATATTTATGGGTGACACCGGATCATTAATTATAGGATTGATCATTGGTGTTCAAACTATTTATTTTATTAAGCTAAGCCCAGCATCTAATTGGTCTTTAAACTCAGCCCCAATAATAGCTTTTGGTGTTTTGATTGTTCCTTTATTTGACACCTTGAGAGTTTTCATATCTAGGGCCTTAAAAGGTAAAAGTCCTCTAAATCCAGACAAAAATCATATTCATCATAAACTTTTAGAGTTAGGTTTTTCGCATATGAAAGCCTCAACATTTATCATGCTTTTTAACGTGCTGTTTGTTTTCATGGTTTACGCATTTCGGAATATTGGCAGCCTCGAATTATTATCTGTTGAAATATTAGTTGCTTCAGTATTTTCCTCAATACCTTCTTTGATTACAAGGAGTAAAAACAGGAAAAACGCCCTTCAAGTAGTTCACCCGGAGCCTTTGAAAAAATCTAAAAAAAGAAAAGGTGTTGCTAGTTAACTTTAGATTCGCTTTTGGAATTTTATTAATTCCAGTTATTTCTTTTGCGCAATTTAATGTATTAAATCACGAAGTTGAGTGGATGTTCGATCGTGAGTTATCTGATGGTGATACCATGTTGAATTCAAATATCAGTTCAGTCGAAAATAATTTTGTTTTTGAAAAGTTGTCATCCGACACGTTTAGTTTAAGTTCAAAATACTCATTAATTGATTGGGCATTTAACAAAAATATTTACGGAGTTAAACGCGAGGATTATACGTTTATTTTAAATCCGGTTTTTGATATTCAAGTAGGAACAGACAATTATTTTAGCACAAGAAGGGGAGGCTATGCTCGAGGTTCAATAGGATCAAGGTTTAAATGGATTACATCGTTTTACGAAAATTATCAAAATTTTGATCCTCGAATAACTAATATTATCAGACAAACAGCCGTTGCTCCTGGTGAAGCTGAGGTTAAAAATCCTTTTGGTTATTTTGATTACTCCGTTTCCTCTGGAGGGCTAGATTATGAGTTTAATAAGCACTTTAATTTTGTAGTAGGGCATGGGAAAAACTTTATTGGTAATGGATATAGAAGCCTTCTTTTATCAGATGCATCAGGGAATTATCCTTTCGTAAAAAGTAACCTGAAAATCGGCAAAGTAAATTATTCATTTATACTAGCTGAATTTATTGATTTCACAAATAATTTTGTAAGTGATGGATTAAAACGAAAAAAGTATGGAAGTTTTCATTATTTAGATGTGTTAGCTACAAAAAAATTGAAGTTAGCCTTTTTTGAGGCTGTTATTTGGGAAGGCGATTCCTCCGCGAGGGCACAACTAGAGTTAAATTACATGAATCCTTTCGTTATTCTGAGACCTTTAGAATACAATATCGGTTCACCTGACAACATGTTAATCGGCCTGAACGGAAGTTGGGATATTCACAAATCAATCAACTTATATGGTCAGCTTTTATTGGATGAACTTCATTCAAGTAATCTTATTAATAACCCGACATGGTGGGGAAACAAATATGGGTATCAATCTGGCCTAAAAATACACAACTTACCAATTTATAATTTAGTATTAATCGGTGAGCACAACTCAGTAAGACCCTTCACATATTCTCATAAGACTTCAGGAATGAATTATGGTCATAACTACAATTCATTAGCTCATCCCTACGGAGCTAATTTCAGAGAAGCGATAGGTATTATGAATTACAGAATGAAGCGATTAAATATAAACTCAAAAATTGTTTATATATCTGGCGGAGAGGAGGCCACTGATTCTATTTCAAATGGTAAAGATATATTTAAGTCTTATAACGAAAGGCTATATGAGAGCGGCTATGAAATAGGTCACGGCATAGAATACAAGCAGCTTTTTTGGGACACGAAATTAAGCTTTATTCTTAATCCAAAGTATCTTTTAATGTTTGAAATGGGTTATCAGAATAGAACTCAATGGATAGGCGATAATAAAGAAAATCATCATTACCTTTATGGAGGTTTTAGAACATCTTTATTAAACCTTTACTATGATTATTAAAAATAAATTTTTTGCGTTATTTATTTTTACCAGCTTTACTTCTTTTGCTCAGCAGTTATTCTACCCCTTAGATCACGATGAAAATGCATTCGTAGAGATGTATTTTAACGACACAAAGTCTAACTCCCACACCTCCATTAAACCGTTTTTTTATGAGGACATTAAACGAGAAATAGATGTTGACTCAATAGAATATACCACAACCCGCACGAATCGACTTTCTATACAATCAAAATGGGCATGGGCAAAGTTTTTACGCTGGTCCGAAAACAAGTTAATGGATGAAGATTTGGTTTCTTTAAATAGTGGCGGACTAAAGTTAAGAGCTAATCTTTTACTGGGTCTTCAAGCTGGGACAGAACTATTTCAAGATAAGAATTTTTGGACAAATACAAGAGGATATTGGCTATCTGGACAAGTTGGAACAAAAGTATTTTTTGAGTCCTCTTTTTATGAAAATCAAGCCAAGCTATTGCCGTACATTAATTCGAATGCAACCGCCAATTTTGTAATGCCTGGGCAGGGCAGATATAAGATATTTAAAGAGAACATTGGTGCGGACTGGGCTTTTGCTTCTGGAGCGGTTGGTTACAGAGCCAATAAATATTTCACAGCTTTTCTTGGTCATGGAAAAAATTTTTTTGGTGATGGATATCGTTCACTATTGTTAAGTGACAACTCATTTAATTATCCTTATTTTAAGTTTGAGACAACGGTTTGGAATATCAAATACGTTAACCTTTGGGCTCAATTGAATCACATCGGTTTTCAAGATGCAGCAGACAGAAATTGGTCTCAAAAGTATTTGTCGGTACATTATCTGAGTTGGAATATTACAAAAAGGTTAAACCTAAGCTTATATGAGTCTATTTCATGGCTTAAAGCAGATAAAGGGTTTGATTGGCAATATGCTAATCCTGTGATATTTATGCGCCCAGTTGAATGGCAAAATGGATCGGCCGATAACGTTTTAATGGGCTCGTCATTTAAATATAAAATGAACAAAAACTTTTTGGTGTATGGACAGGCTGTTCTTGATGATTTAAATTTCTCAGAATTAAAAAAGAGTAATGGATATTGGGGGAATAAGTTCGGCGGTCAGCTAGGGATAAAGGCCTTTAGGATTTTAAATATACATGGGCTATCCGCTCAGGCTGAATATAATGCAGTAAGGCCTTTTACATACACTCATTTTGATAGCACTAATGCGCACGGGCACATGAATGAGCCCTTAGCGCACCCTCTTGGGGCGAATTTTCAAGAAGCCGTTGCTTTTTTGCGCTATAAGTTTAATCGACAAAAACTTACACTTAAGTTGGTTTGGTCTGAAATCGGAAAAGACACCTTGGGGATAAATCATGGAGGGAATGTTTTTTATGGGTACAATACAAATCGAGTGGATATTAATGGAGACGGGGGGCTCTCAGGTTATTCTATTGGTCAAGGAGATTTAAATAAATTAAACTTCCTTGATTTTAGATATGCGTTTTTGGTAAATCCGAGAGCAAGGCTTTATTTTGAAATTGGGCTTAAAAACAGAATACTTTCCCGTCAGAGCTTGCCAAAAGATCAAATGCGATTTTTATATTTAGGAGTGAGAACGACCTTAAATAACTTTTATTATGATTCCTTTTAATCCCGTTGAGATACTATCAAATTTAATAAGCATAAGGTCTTTTAGCAAAGAAGAAGAGCCTGCAAGAAATTTAATAGAATCTATTTTGGCGAATCATGAAATTAGCTTTACCATTGATTTGAACAACATTTGGGCTAAAAATAAGTATTTTGATTCTAGTAAACACACGATTTTATTAAACTCTCATTTGGACACAGTAAAACCGAACAAAGGTTATACTAAAGATCCTTTTTATCCTCATAGTGAAAATGGAAAATTATATGGTTTAGGGAGTAATGATGCAGGAGGCGCATTAGTTACTTTATTGGGAACATTTTTACATTTTCACAATGAAAAAGACTTGCCCTTTAACCTCGTTTTTGCAGCTTCAGCAGAAGAAGAGATTAGCGGTAAAAACGGAATGGAGTTTTTGTTTTCTCGTTTACCAAAAATTGATTTTGCAATAGTCGGGGAGCCAACACTTTTAGATATTGCAATAGCAGAGAAAGGGTTAATGGTATTGGATTGCAAGTCAGTTGGAAAATCAGCGCATGCAGCTAGAAATGAAGGAGTTAATGCCATTTATGAAGCAATCAACGACATTAATTGGTTTTCCAATTATATTTTTCCTAAACAATCGGATGAAACAGGGGTAGTTAAAATGACTGTAACGCAGGTCAAATCTGGAATCCAGCACAACGTTGTTCCGTCTGAATGTGAATTTGTAGTTGACGTTCGAATAAATGATAAATACTCTAATAAAGAGGTATTAAATATAATTAAATCTAATGTTAAATGTGAAGTAAGCGCACGCTCAACACGGTTAAATTCAAGTGGTATTAGTAGTAATCATCCTATTCGAATAGTTGCCGAAAAACTAAACATAAGTACCTACGGCTCACCAACATTGTCTGATCAATCTTTAATGCCTTGTGAAAGTGTGAAAATGGGGCCTGGTGATTCCGCTCGTTCTCATACCCCAGATGAATTTATTTATATCGATGAGTTGGAGCAGGCGATTCCTAAATATATTGCTGTGTTAACTCAATTGGGCGAGGAGTTAATGGTTTCATAAAAGTAAATTTCCTGATTTAAGAAATTATAAATTCTTTTTTTCTGGAGTTTAAAATCCTGGCGGGAGGCCGCGTTCTCTTTAATTAGGGATTGTTCAACCACTCGAGATTTTAGGCTTTTTTATTAAAGGGCACTATTTACAGTTAAGTTAAGAAAGAAAAAGCCTACCATCTGGGCATAAAAAAAGAGCTACATATCTGTAACTCTTTGATTTTTAGTGCTCCCTCTCCTGGGCTCGAACCAGGGACCCTCTGATTAACAGTCAGATGCTCTAACCAACTGAGCTAAGAAGGAATATG
>MDTG01162000.1_pt1 | contig 12490 bp, 11 predicted proteins | sample 811421 | NCBI WGS metagenome assembly MDTG01 (sample SAMN05326645, study PRJNA326480) | marine metagenome | isolation source: seawater | place: Pacific Ocean: South East | collected 2011 | reverse complement strand
TTAAAGCGATTGGGAGTTAATGATTCTTTAATTACTTCAGATAGTTTAAAAATCAATGAGAGCGATAAAATCATTCTTCCTGGTGTTGGTTCATTTGATTATTGCATTTCACAATTAGAAAATCTAGACTTAATTGAGATTCTAAATCATAACGTAATAAAAATTAAAAAACCAATATTAGGTATATGTATGGGGATGCAAATGATGGCAAAATGCAGTAAGGAAGGTAAAAAGAAAGGATTAGGGTGGATTGAGGGGGAAGTCTTAGAATTAACATCTATTACCAATTTTCCTGTGCCGCATATGGGTTGGAATAAACTAAAAAAAGGTCAAAATAGTTTTGTATTTCAAGATCTAGAATATGATAATAGTAAATTTTATTTTGCGCATTCCTATTATTTTAATGTTAGTAATTCTAGCTATGTTGTTGCTTATACTAAATATGGTGAGAATTTTCCGTCTATAATTAATAAGAACAATATATATGGTGTACAGTTTCACCCAGAAAAAAGTCATAGATGGGGTCTTCAATTGCTTGAAAAGTTTGTTAATATTTAAAAATGATTAATAATAGAATAATACCTGTTCTTCTAATCAAAAATGGCTATTTATACAAGACTGTCAATTTTAAAAATCCTACTTACATCGGAGACCCAGTTAATGCTGTAAAGATATTTAATGAAAAAGAGGTAGATGAGTTGATTGTTCTTGATATTGAGGCTTCCCAAAAAGAAAATGAACCAGACTACGATATTATTTTTAATATAGCATCTGAGTGTTTTATGCCTTTAACCTATGGTGGTGGTATCAATTCAATTGAAAAAGCAAAAATGATATTCGATATAGGCATTGAAAAAGTTGTTATTAATTCAAGTTTACAAAACTTAGATTTAATATCAGAAATAACAAATAGATATGGATCACAAAGTGTTGTTGCATCTATTGATTATAAAAGCAATTATTTTCAAACTAAAATTATTCCTTACAGTTATTCTGGGACTAAGAAGTCCAATAGTGATTTTTCTAGTATTATAAAGCAAAGCATAAATGCTGGAGCTGGTGAAGTAATGATTCAGTCTATAGATAAAGATGGTACAATGTCTGGATATGATATTGAAACATTGAAGAAAGTAAAAAAAGAAGTAAATGTTCCAGTTATAATATGTGGAGGTGCGGGTAAGTATAATGATTTTTACGATGCAAAAGTTAATGGAGCAAGCGGTTTAGCAGCTGGATCCTTATTTGTTTATAAAGGAGTTCATAAGGCTATACTTATTAATTACCCAGATCAAGGACTAGTAAATAATATTCTTGAAGGGAATATTTAAATGTCTAAACATACAATTTGCACCAAATGCATAATGGACCTAACAGATCCAGACATAAGTTTCAAAGATGGATTATGCAATCATTGTGATAGATATGAAGATCAGAAATCAAATAGATTAAATGTTGGGGAAAACTCTGAGGAAAAACTTGAAAACTTATTAAATCAAATTAAAAAAGGAGGCCGAGGAAGAGATTATGATTGTATAATTGGTGTAAGTGGAGGTGTTGATAGTACATATGTAGCACATTTTCTTGTTTCTAAAGGTATCAGACCCTTAGCTGTACACTTTGATAATGGTTGGAATTCTGAATTAGCTGTATCGAATATAGAAAAAACTATAGAAAAACTTAACATTGATTTATATACCTATGTAATGGATTGGAATATTTTTAAAAACATTCAAGTCGCATTTTTAAAGAGTTCAACTCCAGATGGTGAAATTCCAACCGATCATGCCATAAATGCTGTTCTTTTAGATTTAGCAAAGAAGTTTAAATCTAAATATATTATTAATGGAATGAATTTCGCAACCGAAGGTATGGCCGTACCAGCATGGTCTTATGGCCACTCTGATTGGGTTTATATAAAGAATATTATAAAAAGGTTTAGTGTTAATAAAAATGATTATAAATCTCTTCCACATTTTTCACTGATAAAATTAGCATATCTACTAATAATCAAGAGAATTAAAATAGTATCAATACTTAACTATATTCCTTACAACAAGGATAAAGTAATTGAAATTATTAAAAAAGATCTAGATTATAGACCATATGCACAAAAGCATTATGAATCAGTTTATACAAGATTTTACCAAGGATATTATTTAGTTAAAAAATTTGGATATGACAAAAGAAGAGGTCATTATTCTGATTTAATTCGATCCAATCAACTTTCTAGAAATGAAGCCCTTGAAATGATTAATAAGCCACCTTATTCAGACCAATCTGAAAAACAAATTGATAAAGATTTTGTACTCAAAAAATTAGGTATTTCAGAAATTGACTTTGATAAGATATTAAATAAAGAAAACAAAAGTTATAAATGCTATAAAAACAAAAATCTTTTTATCGGACAAATGAAAACTTTTTATAACTTTCTTAGGAAGAACGGTATTCAATCAAAATGAAAAAAATTAATATAGCACAGATTGGTGTTGGCTATTGGGGCCCAAATCTTTTGAGGAACCTGATTTCTAATTCTGATGTAAATCTAACAACAGTTGTAGATCTATCTAGCGAGAGAAGACAATTTGTGAAATCACAATATCCGAATGTTCAAACAACAGATGATGTTGAGGAAGTTTTTAAAAACTCCGATATAAAAGCAGTTGTCATCTCTACACCAGTTGAGACACATTATGAATTGGCTATCAAAGCTTTAAACTCGGGGAAACATATTCTTGTTGAGAAGCCTATGGCTACTACTTCAAATGAGGTCAATAAAATTAATAAAATAGCCACGAATAAGAGTTTAGTCGCAATGGTTGGACATACTTTTCTCTTTAATAGCTGCGTACGTAAAATAAAAAAACTTATTGATGATGGTGAACTAGGTGAAATCCGCTATATATATAGTCAGAGAGTGAATCTAGGACGAATTCGATCCGATGTTGATGCATTATGGAACCTTGCTCCTCATGATATAAGTATCATACAGTATTGGTTGAATGAGCCTAACCCTGAAAAAGTTGATTGCAATGGGATGAGTTATGTTCAGGAGGGCATTGATGATGTAGTTTTTATGAATATAAAATATAAAAACAATGTAATGGCCAATATTCATGTAAGTTGGCTTGACCCAAGGAAAATTAGAAGAATGACTGTTGTTGGCTCAAAGAAGATGGTCTTTTATGATGATATTGCAGATTATAAAATAGCAATCTTTGATAAAGGAATTGACCGTATGGCACTTTTAGGTAAAGATATGGATTTCGATAATGGTAATACTTTTCAACATAGATCAGGTGATGTTTTAATGCCAAAAGTAGATTGGATAGAACCATTGAAAACAGAGATTACACATTTTATAGATTGTATACAAAATGGGACTGAATGTATAACAGATGCTCTGCACGCAGAAAAGGTAGTCAGAATTTTAGAAATGGGATCAAGATAAAATTATGATTCGTCCTTCTGCCATAGTAAAAGATACTAAAATAGGTAGTGGAACAAAAATTTGGGAATTCGCAAATATCTATGGTGCTGATATAGGTAAAAACACGATGATTGGTTCATATGTTGAAATTCAGAGTAATGTTAAGATTGGTAATAATGTAACTATTTCATCTCACACATTTCTTTGTTCTCTAGTTACAGTTGAGGATGATGTTTTTATCGGACATGGTGTTATGACTGTTAATGATTTACACCCACCCTCATTTCGTAAGACTGGTTCAACTGCTCAATGGAAACAAACACATATTAAAAGAGGTGCTGTTATTGGTAGCAACGCAACCTTGCTTCCTGTTACTATAGGTTTAAATGCAGAGGTAGGTGCAGGGTCAGTTGTTACAAAGGATGTTCCTGACAATGCGATTGTTGTTGGTAATCCCGCAAGGATAATTAAAATAAAAAGGGCAATAAAGTAATGGGTATTCCATTTGTTGATTTAAAACAACAATATTTATCAATTAAAACAGAAATTGATGATGCTATACAAAATGTCATTAATGAAACAGCTTTTATTAAAGGGAAATATGTCAATCAATTTGAAGATGACTTTTTAAATGCATATGGAGTGAAGCATACAATTAGTTGCGCAAATGGGACTGATGCGATTTATATTGCACTAAAAGCATTAGGCATAGGTCTAGGTGATGAAGTTATTACTGTTGCAAATACATGGATTTCAACTGCTGAGACTATTAGCCAAGCAGGGGCAAAACCCGTATTTGTAGATATTAATTCAGAGTTTTACACCATCGATTGTTCTAAAATAGAAGAAAATATAACAAAAAAGACAAAAGCAATTATCCCAGTACATTTATTTGGGCAACCAGCTGATATGAGTGCTATTGTTGCAATATGTGAGAAGTATGGTCTGTTTCTAATTGAAGATTGTGCTCAAGCTCACTTTGCAGAATGGAATGGGAAAAAGGTTGGAACATTTGGTGATGTTGGGACATTTAGCTTCTTCCCTGGAAAAAACTTAGGTGCCTACGGAGATGCCGGTGCTATTGTAACAAATAATTCAAAGTTGGCTGATAAAATGAGAATGTTTGCTAATCACGGAGCATTAGAAAAACACTCTCATGAAATTGAAGGAATAAATAGTAGAATGGATGGTATGCAAGCTGCAATATTATCTGTTAAACTTCAATACATTGAAACTTGGAGTGAAGCTAGATATTTAAATGCATTGAAATACAACGAATATTTAAAAGGAATAGATGAAATTTCTGTACCACAAATTCATCAGAATGTAAAACATGTTTTCCATCTATATGTAATAAGAGTTAAAAACCGGTCTTACTTGCAAGAAAAGCTTAAATTAGCTGGAATCGATACTGGAATACATTACCCAACTCCCTTGCCATTTCTTAATGCTTATAAGTATCTAAATTGTAAACCTAGCGACTTTCCAGTATGTTATAAATTTAAAGATGAAATACTATCTTTACCTATGTACCCAGAGTTATCAGAGGGCAACATAATCAAAATTAAAAAAGTTATAAGCAGTTATATTTGAAAATAGTTTACCTACATCAATATTTTAATACTCCATTGATGAATGGAAGCACTCATTCATACGATATTGCTTCTATGCTTGTAAGAAAAGGTCACGAGGTCACAATGATAACTTCAAATAAAACTGGTGATCGTTCTTCATTCGAAAATATCAATGGCATAAAAGTTTATTGGCTTGCCTGCAGTTATAATTCAAAAATGGTATTTTTAAATAAAGTAATTTCATTTATTGAATTTATGTTCAAGTCTACTATTCTTTTATTAAAAATAAAATGCGATTTAGTTTTTTCTACAAGTACCCCATTAACTATTGGGATACCATCAATTATTAAAAAAAAAATCCATCAAACTCCTTTTATTTTTGAAGTCCGTGATTTGTGGCCTGCTGTTCCAATAGAGATGGGAATAATATCAAATAAGTTTTTCATAAAGATTTTAACATATCTCGAGAAAACTATTTATGATTATGCTTCAAAAATATTTGTTATAAGTCATGGTATTGCAGAACTAATTAATGCTCCTAAACAGAAAGTTAAAGTATTTCCTTTTGGATGCAACATGGAAAAATATCATAAAATTAAAAAATCATCATTTAAGAATGATAATAACTTTGAAGATAAAATAGTGGTTGGTTTGATTGGGTCGATTGGGTTTGCAAATGATCCAATTGTGATTGTTGAAACTGCAAGATTATTAAAAAAAATGAAAAATAATACTATCCAATTTGTTTTTATTGGGGAGGGTAGTGCAAAATCCGAAATCGTAAGATTAATACGGAATGAATATTTAGATAACATAGCACTTTTCAATAGTGTAAATAAAAATGAAGCTCTTTCAATAATCAAGTCAATTGATGCTGGATTAATTTTGCATGGGAGCAGTAAAACATATCGATACACCGCATCTCCTAATAAGTTTTTTGATTATTTGGCATCTGGTTTAAACATCATATACAATTTTGATGGTCCTTTAAAAGATTTATTAATAAAAGAAAAAGTAGGTTACTTTTTTAATTACGATGATTACGAAAATCTAGCTAAATATTTAAATCAATTAACTAAAAGTAAGTTAAAAAGAATGGCGAGGCATAATTATAAACTTGCTAGAAATACATTCAACATGGATGAGATCTTAGAAAAAATGTACAATGAAATAATTGTTTACTATCCCTCTTAATTAACTAAACCTGATGAAGATAATCATTGATATAGTGATTTCAATTTTAAGTTTAATTTTATTGTCACCATTAATAATATTATTATCAATCATGATACTTATCTTCATAGGTCAACCCATAATTTTTCAACAAAAGCGACCAGGCTTAAATGGCAAACTTTTTAACTTTTATAAATTTCGAACAATGACAAACCAAAAAGATATAAATGATAAACTATTGCCTGATGAGAATAGATTAATCCCACTTGGTAGATTCTTGAGAAACACAAGTCTTGATGAATTACCATCCCTTTATAATGTTATAAAAGGTGACATGAGTTTGATTGGTCCTAGACCATTATTAATTGAATATTTACCATTATATTCTGAAAATCAAATGCGACGTCATAATTTAAAGCCTGGTATAACAGGATGGGCACAAATTAACGGGAGAAACTCTATCTCTTGGGAAAAGAAATTCGAATTAGACGTATGGTATGTAGATAATCAATCCTTCTGGTTGGATATTAAAATAATATTTCTAACTATATGGAAAGTGATCAAAAGAGAAGGAGTCTCACATAAACAGTATTCAACTATGCCTAAATTCAAAGGTAATAAATGATGAAAAATAAATTTAACCGTTTTAATAGTTGGGAATATCCACATATTGAAGATGGTGTTCCAACAAAGTATAATTGGATTGTTCAAAATATTAAAGGGTTGGAATTGGGTATTAACACAGATATTGGTGCATTTACTTATATTAATGCCGAAAATGGCGTAATTATTTCAAAAGACGTCCAAATAGGATCACATTGTTCAATATATTCTGTTTCTACTATTGATAATAAATCAGGTAAAGTACTATTAAAAAATAATTGCAAGATAGGTAGCCATTCAACTGTGTTGCCAGGCATTACTATTGGTGAAAATTCAATTGTAGGCGCTCACAGTCTGGTTACTTCAAACATTCCTAAAAATGTTATAGCATTTGGGGTACCTGCAAGAGTAATTAGGGAGATTAATGAATAAACGTATTTATTTGTCTCCTCCCCATATGGGACAAAGAGAAAAAGAACTTTTATTTAATGCATTTGATTCCAACTGGATAGCCCCACTCGGTCCTCATGTTAACAACTTCGAGAATGAAGTGGCTGAATATCTTAATGTAAGATATGCTGCAGCATTGAATTCTGGTTCGAGTGCATTACATCTAGCTTTAAAAATTGCAGGTATTAAAGAAGGCGATAAGGTCCTTTGCCCTACACTTACTTTTTCTGCTACTGCGAATGCAATAATGTATGAAAAAGCAGAGCCTATCTTTTTAGATTCTGATCCTAGGACCTGGGTAGTTGATCTTAATACTTTACATAAAGCTATAATTAAGTATAAGCCAAAAGCATTCATACCCGTTGATATTTATGGGCAAAGTTGTGATTATGATACTATTTTAGAAATGTGTAAAAAAAATAATGTAACTGTAATTGAAGATGCTGCAGAAGCATTAGGGACATTATATAAAAATTGTAAATGTGGTTCATTGGGAGAAATGGGAATTTTGTCATTCAATGGGAATAAGATTATCACAACTTCTGGTGGGGGTATGTTAGTTTCAAATAATGAGCAATACGTAGATAAGGCACGGTTTCTGTCTACTCAAGCTAGAGAGCCAGAAATACATTATGAGCATAAAGAATTAGGTTATAATTATAGAATGAGCAATTTATTAGCGGCAGTAGGTAGAGGACAATTAGAAGTAATTGAAGATCGAGTTTTTAAAAGAAGATTAATCTATGAAAAATATGAGAATTCATTATCAAATATAGATGGAATTACGTTTATGAAAGAGGCAGACTATTGTAAGTCAAATAGATGGTTAACTACACTGGAAGTAAGTAAGAGAGAAGCAGGGATATCAAGAAATCAGATAATTGAAGTTTTAAATAAAGAGAATATTGAATCTCGTCCTGTTTGGAAACCAATGCATCTGCAGCCACTATATAAAAATTATGAATATGTAAAAAGTAACTCTGAGGACGTTTCAGCCAAGTTATTTGCAAACGGTTTATGTTTACCTTCAGGTTCAAGTTTATCGGAAAGAGAGCAAGATAGTATTATAGACATAATTTTATCATTGGTTAATAAAAGGTGATAAAAAAATAAAAATTAATAATCTGATTTTAGCCAATTTAAATTCAAGCTCCGCAAGGAGCTTTTTTAATATAAAAAGTCTTAATGTACCAGACTAAATATTTATTATTTATTAATTATATTTTATATGTTTAGATTCACATTATCTCTGGTAAATAAAATTATTTTATGCAAAATAGAAAAAATATGAACAACAGAAATATGAGACTAATGTTATTAGATGCATTGGCTTCCATAGTGACCTTGTACTTGGCCTTTCTACTTAGGTTTGATTTTTCTTTACCAGAAATTTATTTAGAAAGGTTTTATGATTGGGTACTTTGGTTTGTGGCCTTTCAAATCTCGATATTTTATTACGCTGGTTTATATGCGCGAATGTGGCGTTATACCAGTTTATTTGACCTTTATGCAATTCTTATTTCTGTTACATTAGTTGCTGGGATTTCGGTACTTTTTGTTTTGATTTATTCTGGGTCTAGCGGTTCTCCTAGATCTGTTTTATTGATTTATTACATATTAAATGCTCTTGCTACAGTTGCCATAAGGTTAAGTGTTAGAGTCTATTACACTCATTATCATGAAGAATCCCCACTGAAAAACCCTCATCAAAAAAAAGTAATGCTGCTTATTGGTGCTGGTAAAACAGGTGAAAAGATTGCCAGAGAAATAATGACTACGTCAAGGCATCAATATTCCATAGCAGGTTTTATTGATGATAATGTGGAAAAACACGGTGCTCTCCTTCATGGAAAGAAAATACTCTGCAGTATTGGAGATTTGCCAAATTTAAATATTCAATATGATGAGCTGCTCATTACTGCACCAACAGCATCAGGAGATCAGATAAGACGCATTGTAGATATATGTAAGCAAACTGGTAAAAGATATAAGACTGTCCCTGCTATGAATGAGATTATTGATGGCGAAATTTCAATGGCTGCAGTTCGAGATGTCTCTTATTCAGACCTCTTAGGTAGGGAAGAAGTGAAGCTTGATATGAATTCAATTGAAAATATTTTGAAAGGGAAAAGAGTACTAATTACTGGAGCTGGAGGTTCTATTGGCGCTGAACTAGTTAAACAATGTTTATCTTTTAATCCAGCAGAGGTTATATGTTTAGACACAATTGAGGAAAGCATTTATAAACTGGATCAATTTTTTTCTAAAGTGCAATCTAAAACAATTTTAAAAACCGTTCTAGCTTCTGTAAATATTGAAAAAGAATGCGATAAAGTTTTTTCGGAGAATCGTCCACACATTGTTTTCCATGCAGCGGCATATAAACATGTTCCTATTCAAGAGTTACATCCATGGACCGCGGTAAATACAAATCTCGGAGGAACGTATAATATGGTTAAACTTTCGGATAAGTACTTGGTGGATAAATTTGTCCTTGTTTCAACTGATAAAGCTGTAAATCCTGTTAATGTTATGGGCGCTACAAAAAGGGCGGCCGAAAAGTTAATACAGTCATATAATGCTGTATCTAGAACAACTTTTATGGCTGTTCGTTTTGGAAATGTTTTAGGAAGCTCCGGCAGTGCTATTCCTACATTTCAGAAGCAAATAAACGAAGGCGGGCCGCTAACAATAACTCATCCAGAAATGACAAGATATTTTATGTCCATTCAAGAAGCCTCTCAGCTAATTTTACAATGTGGAGCTCTAGGACGCGATGGTGAAATATTTCTTTTAGAAATGGGAAAACCTATTCGCATTGTCCAAATGGCTAAAGATTTAATTAGATTATCAGGTTTTGAGCCAGAAGTAGATATTCCTATTGTATTTACAGGTTTGAGACCTGGAGAAAAATTATATGAAGAACTTCAATTATTAAATGAACAAAAAGTTAGTACCTCTCACAAAAAAATTATGATTCTTAAAGATAGTAAATCACATATACCTTGGGATATCTTTAAAATAAGTATTGAAGGCTTGATGAATTCAGCAAAAGAATTGGACAGCGAAAATATTCAAATTTTACTTAAACAAATTTTACCCACCTACTCCCCAAGAGTTTTCAATACGAGCTTAAATAATAATAATGATTTAGTTGGTTCTAGATTGAAAATTGAAGCGTAATTCCGTTTATTTAAGTGCTGTAAAAAAATAGAAGTTAGTTTTAGCTTTTAAATTATACATATTTAGGCCTGAACTTTTCCTGCTTATATGGGATTTCTAAGATGAAGATAATATTTATCATTCTAAACTTTCTATTTTATTCCAGCTTTCTAAATGCTCAGTCTTTATTGCAAGATCAGTTCTTATATCAAACCCAGAGATTACTTTACGATGTCGGTAACGATTGGAATAATTTAACAGTTTTCAGAACATTGACATCAAATTCTGTATCTGGATTAAATATGAAAAAGATTAACCTGTCATCTTACGTTGATGGGCATATGAGTTTCATTTCAATGGGGAAAAATATTTCACTACATGGTTTTGGATACTTTTTATATAATAATAAATATTATGCATACGTTAACCCAAAACTTGTAAATGAATCATATCAAAATGGGATTGATAGTATTTACTTTAATAGTAATCAGAAAAGCCAAAGTGGTTTAGGTTACAAAAATAGCTGGGTAAATTTACAATTAGGTAGAGGCACTGAAAATTGGGGTTCAGGGACTGATATAAACCTAGCTCTTAGTAAAAGCAGTGCTCCATATGATTATTTTCTTTTGGGATCAGATTATGGTAAAGTAAGAGTTAAATATATTTACGGCTATCTTGGGAAAATCGACTCAAGTACAAATCGTTATATAACGGCCCGTGGTTTAGAATGGACCAATCGCGAATCGTTGATCATTGGTTTTTCTGAAACTGTTATATATTCTGGAAAGAATAGATCTTTTGATATAGGATATTTGAATCCAATTTCATCGCATTTAGAAATTGAATTAAATAATCGCTTAAATATTACTGGAGATGGCAATTCTAATGCTGTTTGGCAATTCCATTTAGATTATTTATTAAATAAGAACATAAGATTTTCTTTAAATTATTTATATGATGAATTTGTAATTGATCAGGACGTAGAATTGTATAAAGAACATGGAAGAGCAATTTCTGGAAGACTAGCCTACTCTCCATCAATTTCAAATAATTATCTGTTAATATTTTACAGCACATTGGTTTATGTTGGTACCCCTACCTTTCGCCACAGCCTCGGGACAAATAATTTTGTACAAAATGGTAGGCCTCTAGGTTGGTATAGGGGGAGTGATAGTCAAGAAGTAACTTATGGATTTAATTATTATAACAAGAATAATTTAATTGTTAATTTATCAATGGGGCTTTTAGAGAGGGGAGAAGAGACTATAATAAATCGAACTTTTGAACCTTATAAAGATTATTTAAAAGGATCTTTTCCAAGTGGTGAAGTAAAAAGAATTTTTAATGCTAAGATACAAGCTTTTTATAGGTGGAGAGAAAATTATTTAATTTCAACAAACTTTTACCTAGAAAAAAGAAATCAATCAGTTAAGTTAGCATTAAATATTCCAATTTTTTAACTTGCCCAAATATTCCCTATAAATACTTGGTCATTTTAATTATTCTTGAAAGAATACTCCACCCATCTGATATTTTTAGTTTTTTTCCTTCCTTAACAGTCCGCCTGCTGTATCTTAATAATACCTGAGGTGCCTGTGTCTTTCTATAATGAATTGTAAGTATCGATGATAATTCTACATCTATATCAAATACTGAAGAGATAATCTTGCAACTTTTTATATCATCAATATAGAATGCCTTTGCACAGCAAAGTATATCTCTGTGGTTTGAATTGAAGAGAATATTGAAAAAACTAGTAAACATAAAATTCCCCCAATCAAAATTTGATTTAAATGGACTTAGTGATTTAAATCTATTGCCCATTACATATTTTATTTTACTTTTCTTATCAAGAATCATTAATTTGGAAATATCTGAAGGATCTATCTCCATATCGCCATCATAGATAAGGATTTTATTATTTTTTGCGCTTTCTAATCCTTTTTTTATTGCATAGCCTTTCCCTTTGTTTTTAACAATGCTAATAAGATTAATCATTTTGCAACTTTTTAGGATATTGGTACTTCCATCATCACTACCATCATCTATAATAATTATTTCATGGCCTTTATCCTTATAATCCTTAAGAGAATCCAAAAGG
>MDTG01278620.1_pt1 | contig 12491 bp, 7 predicted proteins | sample 811421 | NCBI WGS metagenome assembly MDTG01 (sample SAMN05326645, study PRJNA326480) | marine metagenome | isolation source: seawater | place: Pacific Ocean: South East | collected 2011 | reverse complement strand
CTTGGCCGTCTTCTTCTTGGCCGTCTTCTTCTTGGCCGTCTTCTTCTTGGCCGTCTTCTTCTTGGCGGCGGTCTTCTTCTTGGCCGTGGTCTTCTTGCGAGAAGGAGCCTTCTTGGCGGTCTTCTTCTTGCGCGTCGAGGTCTTCTTCTTCGCCATCGTCCCCTCCGCAGGCGCCCACGTACGAGCGTCCGCTAGCGCGCGCACCGCGCAGCCTTCCGAATTCAGCAGGATAGGGACAGGGTCGGACGAAGAGCGGCCGTCTACTCGCCTGAGGCGCCCGCCAGCTTCTCCTCGAGGATCTTCTCGATGGCTCCGATCGCCTTGAAGCCGCTCCCCTTGGCCAGGATCTTGCCGTCCTCACCCACCAGGACGAGGTAGGGGATCGCGCTCACGCCGTAGGCCTTGGCGGCGGCGCCTTCGGCGTCGAACACCTTCTGCCAGGGCGCTCCGACCTTCTTGGCCATCGCGCGCTGCTTCTCGATCGTGTCGTCCTGCCAGGGCACCCCCAGGCTGACGATGGCGAACTGGTCCTTGGCCTTCAGCTTCTCGGCCAGCGGAATCAGCCGCTTCTTCATCAGGTTCAGGCAGGGGACGCACCAGGAGGCCCAGAAGTCGATCAGCACGAACTTGCCCTTGAAGCTCTCCTGGCTGAGGGTCGCGCCCTCGTGCAGCTCGACGCCGCTCCAGGCCGGAGCGGGCTGGCCGACGCGCACGAAGAACTCGATCACCAGGGGGCGGACCCCCTCGCTCAGCTGCTCGAGCTGGCCCTGGAGCGCCTTCATGCGCTTCTCGAGCTCGGCGCCCTCGCCCTTGCGCTCGGCCTGGAAGCGATACTCGCGCAGGGCCTGGTAAGCCTCCGCCGTGAAGGCCTTGGTCGCCCACTGGTCGAGCCAGGGCTGGACGGCCGCATAGACCTCGTCGCGCACGGCGTCGACCTCCTCCTTGGGCTTCCGGCCGCGCCGGAGCCGGAAGATCTTGTCGATCAGCGCCTTGACCGGCGCGAAGGCCTCCCAGGCCGCGATCCCGTCCTTGAAGCCCTGGCTGACCTTCTCGTGGGCCGCCAGCGCCGCTCGGGCCTTCTCGAAGGCCCCCTTCTGGGAGCGGGACGCGAAGCGGTAGAGGCGCAGGACCGCCTCGAGCTCCTTCTCGGGGGCCTTGCCCGGGAAGGCCTCGAGATACTTGGCGCACAGGGCGCCGAGCTCGGCGTAGGCCTGCTGGCGGGCGGGGCGCTCGAGCTTGCGATCGCGCACCCGCGCGTGGGTGTCCTTGATCTTCGTCCAGGCCGCCGCTGGCTCCGCGGGCAGCTCGACCTGGGGCGGGGGGGCTTCGTCCTGGGCGACGGCGTCCTGGACGAAGAGCGGGCCGAGGAGGGCGAGCGAGAGCGCGAGGGAGAGCGCGTGCTTCATGGCGATGGCTCCGGGGTGGAGTGAGAGCGAGCATTCTAGACGCGCGCCCAGGGCTTGGCTTCGCAACGTCGTCCGGGCTTTCGCCCGTCCCGCGAGCTGCCGGGGCTCTGTAGTGGAAGGACTTAGTGAAGGAGAAGCGGGTGGAGCGGGAGGCGGCGCGCGAGGGGCAGCAGGAGGAGCCGCGAGGGAGCTTTCGCGGACGCTAGACCGCACATGTTCGGAGGGCTGGACCAACGCTTGCACTAAGCTGGGCGATGGGCCACCAAATCGATCGGAAACCCTGCGAACACGTCACAAAGCCGAGTCCAGATCCGGCAGGTAGTCCCAAGGGTGGGACTTGTGGCGGCGATACGGGACTGAGCGTCCTCCTCACGGCCCGCGAGCCGCTGACCTACTGGACCGTGGACGAGGAGCCCCGGGCGCTCGAGCAGCTCCAGCGCTGCGCCAAGCGGGCCGGCCTGCCCTGGCGGGCCTGGACCTGCCTGGAGGGCCTGAGCGAGGTCAGCGGCAGCGAAGATCTGCTGGTGGCCCTGCGGGCGCTGCGGGACGACCCGCGCGAGGAGGTCGTCCTCCTGCGCGGGGTCGACCACGAGCTGCAGCGGCCCGAGGTCCTGCGCGCCCTGCGTGAGCACGCCCACGCCGGCGGGGGCCGAGTGCTCCTGCTCGCTGGACGCGAGGACACCGCTCCCGCGGCCCTCGAGCCCGAGGTCGGGCACCTCGTCCAGGCGCCGCCCTCCCGCGCCGAGGTCGGCGAGGTCCTCTGCGGCTACCTGCTCGAGCTGGGGGCCCCCTCTCGCGAGCGGCTGAACCAGCTCACGAGCCTCGCTGCGGGCCTGCCCCTCTATCGCGTCCGGCGGATCTGCGAGCGCGTGCTCGCGACCAAGGGTGACCTCGCCAGCCTGCACGACGCGCTCCTCGTCGCCCGCAAGGAGGCCGTCCGCGAGGTCGGCGTCCTGGAGCTGATCGCGCCCCTGCCGAGCCTGGAGGACATCGGCGGGCTCGAGGGCCTCAAGGAGTGGGTCCGCGAGCGGCGCGAGCTCTTCAGCCACGAGATCGTGGCCGCGGGCCTGCCGGTCCCGCGCGGAATCCTGCTCATGGGCGTCAGCGGCTGCGGCAAGAGCCTGGCCGCCAAGGCCTGCGCCTCGCTGTGGGAGCTCCCCCTCTACCGCCTCGACATGAACCTCGTGTTCTCGGGCCTGCACGGCAGCCCGGAGGCTGCCTTCCACCGCGCGCTCGCGACCCTCGAGGCCGCCGCCCCCCTCGTGCTCTGGATCGACGAGCTCGAGAACGGGCTCGGCTCGACCACCGCCGGGATCGAGGCGCCGCAGCACCTGTTCTCGGCCTTCCTGACCTGGCTGCAGGAGAAGCCGCCGCTGGTGTTCGTGGCCGCGACCGCCAACCGGATCGAGCTGCTGCCGGCCGAGGTCCTCCGCAAGGGGCGCTTCGACCAGGTGTTCTTCCTCGACCTCCCCAGCGAGGACGAGCGGCGCGCGATCCTCCAGATCCACCTCGCCCGCCACGGGGTCGAGGTCGCCCCCGCGACCCTCGACTACCTGGTCTACGACACGCGCGGCTGGAGCGGCGCCGAGCTGGAGCAGGTCGTGATCGCGGCGCTGGTCCACGCGCGCGCCCACGGGCGCGACGTCATGGGCGAAGACCTGATCCACAGCGTGCAGGGCTCGGTGCCCCTCTCGCGGACCATGCACGAGCAGATCCGCGCGCTGCGCGAGTGGGCCTACGGGCGCGCGGCCCCCGCCTCGCGCGACACGCCCAGCCCCGTCGAGGGTGAAGGGAGAACCGCCTGAGCGAGCCGGTCGAGACCACCCCGCTGGCGAACGAGTCCGCCCGCCTGCGCAACGTGCGCGAGGAGCGGCGGCAGGTGCTCGCGGCGCTGCTGCGCGCGCTGGTCGCGCAGGACAAGCCCGACCTGACCGGCCTGCTCGAGCAGACCTTCTCCCGCCTGCGGAGCGTGCTCGGCGTCGAGCTCGTGGTCTTCGCCGAGCTCGAGGGGGGGGAAGCCCGCTTGGTGGGAGCGGCCGGCTCGCCGGAGGTGACCGCGCTCCTGCCGCGCGAGCGCTTCCCGGTCTCGCGCCTGGGCTTCCTCGGCTCGCAGGCCTGGCTGCGCGAGCCCTACTGGATCGAGGTCGTCAGCGACGACCTGCCGCAGCCGACCGTGCTCCAGACCGCCCTCGGGGAGCCGGTGCGGAGCGTCGCGGCCGTCCCGCTCCTGCTCGGTCCGGGGCGCACGGGCTTGATCGCGGCCCTCGGCCTGGCGAGGAGTCCGGTCGCCGCCGAGGACCTCTCCTTCATGGTCCGGGTCGGCGACCCGCTCCGCAGCCTCTACCGGCGCTACCACGGCTTCGAGGGCGAGCTGAGCGAGGAGGAGCGCCTGCGCCATATCGCGGCCCTGACCGGCTGCCCGCGGGTCGACCTCGAGGCGGACGCCGACCCCGAGCTGCTGCAGGCGATCGGCGGGACGACCTTGCTCCGCTACCGGGTCTACCCCCTGGCGGACCTGGGCGAGCAGCGGATCCGGGCCGCCGTCTCCAACCCCCTCGACTGGCGCTCCCTCGACGACTTCGAGTCGATCAGCGGCTACCGGATCACCGAGCGCTGCCTGGCTCCCGAGCGGCGGATCCGCGAGCGCCTCGAGCTGTGCCTCGAGCAGCTCGAGCAGCGCGCGAGCGAGCCCGACGTGGCGCCCGACGAGCTGGCCGGCCTCGCCGAGACCCTGCGCCAGACCCAGGGCGCCGCGGACTCCCAGCGGCCTCAGATCGGCGACGTCACCGAGCACTCGCCGCCGGTGGTCCGCCTGGCGAGTCAGCTGATCCGCGAGGCCCACGCCCAGGGCGCGAGTGACATTCACGTCGAGGCCCGCGAGACCAAGGTGGTCGTGCGCTTCCGCGTGGACGGGGTCTGCCGCGACCGGCTGATCCTGCCGCCGCACGTGGCGCGCCCGCTCGTGGCGCGGCTCAAGGTCATGAGCGACCTCGACATCGCCGAGCACCGCCTCCCCCAGGACGGGCGCCTGCACTTCGCGCGCTTCGAGCCGGACCTCGACATCGACCTGCGCGTGTCGGTCATGCCGATGCTCTACGGCGAGTGCGTGGTCATGCGCCTGCTCGACAAGACCACGACCGCGCTCCCCCTCGACTCGCTCGGGTTCAGCCAGCACAACCTGGCCCTCTACCGGGAGGTGATCCGCAGCCCCTTCGGGATGATCCTCCACTGCGGGCCGACCGGATCGGGCAAGTCGACCACGCTCTACTCGGCGCTCAACGAGATCAACGACCCCCAGTGGAAGATCGTGACCGCCGAGGACCCGATCGAATACACGCTGGAGGGGATCAACCAGCTCCAGGTCCGCCATGACATTGGGCTGACCTTCGCCGCGGCCCTGCGCTGCTTCCTCCGCCACGACCCCGACGTGATCCTGGTCGGCGAGATCCGCGACCCCGAGACGGCGCGAATCTCGGCCGAGGCGAGCATGACCGGCCACCTGCTCCTCTCGACCCTCCACACCAACGACGCCGCCACGAGCGTGTCCCGCCTGGAGCGGCTGGGGATCGAGCCCTTCGTGATCGGGAGCACCCTGATCGCGGTCTGCGCCCAGCGCCTGGTCCGGCGGATCTGCACCTGCGGCGCGACCCGCGAGCCCGACGCCCACGCCCTGGCGCTCCTGCGCCGCGCGCGCGACGGGAGCCCGCCCAGCGTGGTGCCCGTCCCGCTGGGCTGCGAGCGCTGCCACCACTCGGGCTACCGCGGGCGGACGGGCGTGCACGAGCTGCTCGTCGTCAGCTCGCGGATCCGACAGCACATCTGCGACCGCGGCTCGGGGGAGGTGCTCAAGCTCGCGGCTCGCAAACAGGGCATGCGCACCCTCTTCGAGGACGCCATGGCCAAGGTCAACTCGGGAGCGACCTCGCTGGAGGAGGCGCTGCGAGTCAGCAAGGCCGACGAACTGATCTGAAGGGAGGGTCGAGATGGACGAATCGTTGCTGGGGAGCCTCGCGCTCAACTACGAGTTGATCGACGACGCCCAACTCGAGCGTTGCCTCGAGCTGCAGGAGACCACCGCGCCGCCGCGCTACCTGGGAGAGATCCTGGTGGCCGAGGGCTACCTGAGCGCCGACACGCTCCGGCGCTTGCTCTCGGCGCAGCGCAAGGAGGTCGATCGCCACGGCGGACCGGAGCGCGAGCAGCGCACGCAGCAGGCGCAGCGGATCGCGCCGGGAGCGAGCCTGCGGACCTTCCTCGAGCTGCTGGAGGAGCTCGGCGGCGACGAGCTGCACCTCGGCGTGGGGGCCCGTCCGACCGCGCGGATCCACGGCGTGCTCAAGACGCTCCGGCCCGAGCCGGTCGACGCCGAGGAGGGCGAGGCCCTCTGCGGTGAGCTGCTCGACGAGAGCCTGCGCGAGCGCCTGCAGGCCGAGCGCAGCCTGAACCGGATCCACGAGGAGCAGGACCTCGGCCGCTACCGGGTCAACCTGTTCCAGCAGCGGCGCGGGCCAGCCTGCGTCCTGTGTCGGATCCCCAGCGTGCTGCCCTCGATCGAGGAGCTCGGCCTGCCGACCCAGGTCCAGCTCGTGCCGCGCTTGCACCACGGCCTGGTGCTGGTCACGGGCCCGACCGCGAGCGGCAAGACGACGACGCTCGCCGCCCTGGTCGAGCTGCTCAACGCCAAGCGGCGCAAGCACGTGGTCTGCCTCGAGGAGACGACCGAGTTCGTCCACACGAGCAGGCACAGCCTCGTGACGCAGATCGAGATCGGCCAGGAGCCGGAGGACTGGGAGCGCTCGCTCTTCGACGCCCTGCGCCTCGACCCCGACGTGATCGTGGCCGGCGACCTCGACGTTCCGGCGCGCCTCGCGATCGCCCTCCGCGCGGCCGAGACCGGGCACCTCGTGCTCGGGACCCTGCCGGCCAGCGGCTCCGAGCAGGCCCTGCTCTCGATCATTCGCGGCTGCGGCGTCGAGCGGCGCGAGCAGGTCTGCACCAGCCTGGCGCGGCTGCTGCGCTGGGTGTTCTGCCAGCAGCTCGTCCCCGGCCCCGAGGGACAGCACCTGGCCGTGGAGGTGCTCCGCAACACGCCCGCCGTGGCGAACATGATCCGCGAGCAGCGCCTGCACCAGCTCGGCAACGTGATCCAGACCTCGCGCGAGCAGGGAATGATCGCCATGGACGACTCGCTGCTGGAGCTCGTTCAGGCCAAGCGGGTCAGCGCCGGCGACGCGCTGGCGCGCGCCGCTGACCGCGAGCGCCTCTACGCCCGACTCCAGAGCCTCGACCTGACCGACAAAGGAGGTGTCTCGTGAGCCCCGTCAGTGAACTGATGCGTCGCACCGTGCGCCTGGGGGCCTCCGACCTGCACCTGCAGGCCGGCCGCCGCCCGCGCCTTCGCCTCCAGGGTGAGCTGGTCTACGCCCACGAGCGGGTCCTCCCGCTGACGCGGGAGGACGTCCACGCAGCCCTCGAGGAGCTGCTCGACGCCGACGCCCTGGCCCAGCTCGACGAGCGGGGCGTGCTGGACGCCTCCTTCCGCGACGAAGGCGGAGTCCAGTGGCGCGTGCACGCCTTCGAGCAGCGCAACGGTCCGGGCGTCGCGCTGCGCCCCCTGGCCCGCGGGGTGCCGACCCTGCGCGACCTGCACCTCCCGCGTCAGCTCGAGCAGCTGACGACCTTCCACAGCGGGCTGGTGCTCGTGACCGGCAGCACGGGCTCGGGCAAGACCACGACCCTGGCGTCGCTCCTGCAGCTGCTCAACCAGAGCTACCGCAAGTCGCTGATCACGCTCGAGGACCCGATCGAATACGAGCTCGAGTGCGAGCACGCGCTGGTCCACCAGCGCGCGATCGGGCGCGACGTGCCGAGCTTCGCTCAGGGCGTGCGCGACGCGCTGCGGGAGCGCCCCGACGTGCTCTCGGTCGGCGAGCTGCGCGACCTCGAGACGATCCGGCTGGCGCTCAACGCGGCCGAGACGGGCTTGCTCGTGTTCGCGACCCTGCACGCGGCCGACGCGGCCCAGAGCCTGAGCCGCGTGATCGAGGTCTTCCCCGCCGCCGAGCAGGAGCTGATGCGCGAGAAGCTGGCGCACTCGCTCCAGGCCGTGGCCAGCCAGGTCCTCCTGCACGCGGCCGAGGGCCGCGAGCGCTACCCGGCCTGCGAGCTGCTGCTGCGGACCCCGGCCGTCGCGAACCTGATCCGCGAGGGGCGCTTCCACGAGGTGCGCAACTGCATCCAGACCGGCGCCGATCGGGGCATGATCCTGCTCGACGACTCGCTGGCCGACCTGGTCGGCCGGGGCCTGGTCCGGCTGAACGACGCGCGGACCTTCGCGACCGACCAGCGCCGTCTCCCCGGCGGGCGTCAGTCGACGGCGCGTCGTCACCGCCGCCGCAAGCAGGCCCGCGAAGGCGAGCGCCGCCGCGAGCCGCGCCTGGCGACCCTGGCCCTGGCCAACGTGGGCGAGTTCGACGACGTCGGCTTCCGCAGCGGCCTGAGCACGGGCCGCACGGTCGACCTCTCGCCGAGCGGAGCGCGGCTCGAGCTGGACCACTCGATCCTGCTCGGGACCGCGGTCGAGCTGACCCTGGCCCTCGACCAGCAGGTCGTGGAGATCGCCGCCACGGTCCGCAGCTGCGACGAGGCTGACGGCCGCTACGGGGTCGGCCTCCACTTCGAGCAGGTCGGCGCGGACGCGGCGCGGGCGCTCGAGGAATACCTGCGGGTCCACGAGTAAGGAAGCGCTCGCGCTTGCGTGCTCGCTTGGGGAGCTGTCGCTGAGTGCGACAGCTCCCTGGCGTTCCGGAGATTGAGAAGGAAAGCAGGAAAGAAGGAACGGAGGAAGGGACCCAAGGGAGCGTTGCTCGCAGCCATTCCTGCTCTCTTGCTTTCCTTCTTCACACACTCGAACCAGAGGGCGCTGCCGCTACAGGTCAGCTCCAGCGAGCCACGAAGGACTCAAGGTTCTCCAAGCCTTCCTGATCCGGCATGATCCCCGGCGTGAAGAGCTCCGAGAACGTGGTGGTTCGACCCGGGGATCCGGGCGTCCCGATCCTGATCAGCGTCGAGCACGCGAGCTGCGCTTTGCCTCCGGGGGTCGACCTCGGGGTCAGCCAGGAGCTGCTCGAGAGCCACTGGGGCTGGGACCGCTGGGCTGAGGACACCCTGCTGCGCTTCGCGCCGGACCTCGGGATCACCACGATCTCGGCGCGGCTCTCGCGCCTCTTGATCGACGTCAACCGCGGCTTGCAGGACGACACCCTGATCCGCACCGAGTGCGGCGGGGAGCCCGTGCCGGGCAACTTCGACCTCTCGGCGGCCGAGCTGGCCGAGCGGATCGAGCGCTTCCACGCGCCCTACCACCGCGCGATCGACGGGGAGCTGGGCGCGCTGGTCGAGCGCTGCGGGCGCGAGCGGGCGGTGTTCTTCACCTTCCACAGCTTCACGCCCGACTACGAGGACCAGGACCGGGACTTCGACGTGGGGGTCCTGTTCGACGCCCACGAGGACCTCGCGGCCGGCGTGAAGCGCGCGCTGGCGACGGCCGGCCTGCGCACGCGCTTGAACGAGCCCTACTCGGGCTACCGCGGCGAGATCTACTCGGCCTCGGTCCACGGCGAGGCCCACGACGTGGCCTACTTCGAGATCGAGCTCAACCAGGGCGTGCTCGAGGACCCCGAGCGCCGGCAGCGGATCGCCGACGTGTTCCGCCAGGTCGTGCCCGCGATCTTCCCGCACCTGCCCAACCGCTAGTTCGCCAGGTCCTGATCGAGAGCTGGCGTGGCGCGACTAGCCCCAACGTCGCTGGGCGACGAGCCGTCCGCTCCAATCTGGGGAGGATCGAGGAACGCGCGCTAGTGGCGGCGCTTCCCTTAGGATCTCCCCTGCCTGGGAGCGGAGATGGGACGCAGCGCAGACATTTCCTTTCGCCTGATCGCGGAGCAGAAGAAGCTGCTCACGCGCGAGCAGCTCGGAGAGGCGATCCGGACGGCCCGTGAGCAGGGGGTCAGCCTCGAGAGCGTGATCTCGGAGGCGGGTCACCTGCCGCCGGATCAGTTCGAGCGGATCCTGCGCACGCGCGAGCGACACGGTCGGACCTGCAAGAAGTGCGGGGCGCGGACCTACCTCTTGCCCGGTCAGAACCCCGGCAACACCCCCTGCGAGCACTGCGGCGGCGAGCTGAGCCCCGCGGGGCCCGGCGGCAAGCGCCCGCCCGCGACGGGTCCCCAGGGCAGACAGGGTCCAGGCCCCGGCGGGCCCGTGGCGCGTCCCCCGCGGCCCGCCGCCCCGCCGCCCGCGAGCGCGATCGGCAATCAGGACCCAGCCAGCCAGCGAATCGACGACCACGACGACCTGGCCCTCTCGAGCATTGCCCCGGGGGACCCCGAGATCGAGGAGGCGCAGGCCTACGCGGCTGCGATCGCCAACGACCCCGACAAGACGCCCCCGGCGGGGACCCGGGTCAGCTCGACCTGGGAGGAGGAGCCGCCCGCTCCCCCACCCAGCAGCCAACCCAGCAGCCCGCCCAGCGGCCAGCGGGTCAGCTCGACCTGGGAGGAGGACCCGCCCGCCCCCGAGCCTGCGCCCCAACCCAGCGGCAAGCGGATTGGCTCGACCTGGGAGGAGGACCCCGGCCAGGCCACCCTCGCCCCCCCGGACTCCACGCCCGTCGGCGCCCCGGTCGCTTCCTCAGGGGAGCCCCAGCAGCTGCGCCAGCAAGGGGGCGGCTTCGGCTACGAGCCGCCCACCGGCGACGAGCCCACCCTGCCGCGCCGCTCCGGTCGCCTGGGGGTGGCCAGCACCGGTCAGCGCTACGAGCCGCCGACGCAGGGCCCGATGGACGGCGTCGACGACGCGGCCTTCATGCCGCCGGCCGAGCACATGGCCCAGGTCGCCGCCGGAATGGGGGTCGGGGCGCCCCGGGCTCCGGCACCTCCCCTGCGGACCGAGATCGGCAAGATCCTCGCCCTGCCGCTCAACGGGACCGGGATCGCGTTCATCGTGATGGGCGCGCTGCTCGTCACGCTCCTCAACAACGTGCCCTTCTTCTTCAAGATGGGCGTCATGGTCCTGATCCTCTACCCGACGACCTACATGATCCGCGTGATGCGCGCGGGCATGATCGGCCACGAGGAGCTGCCCGACTGGCCCGACCTCGACTTCGGCGAGCTCTTCGGCAACGGGATCCGGGTGTTCATGGTCGGCCTGGCGTCCTTCTTGCCGATCGTGCTCGGGTTCTGCTTGTTCACGGCGGCGGTGGCGAGCAGCGCGAGCTCCAAACCCAAGGGCCCGGTGATCCTCTCGATCGGCGAGATGGCGCACCAGTCGGCGGGGACGGTGGCCAACGTCCCCAAGGGCACGGACGTCAGCGACGTGACCTTCACCGACGTCAAGGAGGACGTCGACGTCAAGCTCGGCGGCGGGCGCTGGACGATCGTCGGCATGCTGGGCCAGTCCCTCGCCGACGACACGGGCATGACTCAAGAGATGATCGACATGCCGACCGGCAACGTGATGGTCGGCACGATCAACCACGGCTATCAGATCTACGACCTCGACCGCGTCGGGCAGGCCCTGCCGCAGGTCCAGGTCCTCGCGGCCTACGCCGACCCCGACGAGCGGATCATCGCGAGCAAGTTCCCCTGGCTCGTCGACTCGGACGAGGGCTACGAGGACGAGAGCGACGTCGACCGGGCTCGCCGTCGGGCGATGGAGATGGCGCGCATGGGCGCGGGGGCGGTGCGTCGCCCCGGCGCTTCCCCGCTCAAGGCGATCACCGTCGTCAAGACCGAGCGCTTCACCTTCCCGGGGGCCTTCGAGGAGCTGCGCCGGCTGCCCTGCGTCTACGTGATCGACCCTCAGGGCAAGGTCGCCAAGGAGTACCCGACCGGCGTCTTCGACGAGAAGATCTACGCCGACGTCCAGAACCTGATGGCGGGCGGCGACGGGGACAGCTCGGCGACGTCGCTCCCCTACGACATCAAGCCCGTGAGCGGCTTCAGCCTGGGGGCGATCTTCCAGGGCGGCGCGATGCTGATCATGGGCGTGCTGATGTTCGTGCTCGTGATCGCTGGCCTGGTCTATTGGCCCATGGCGAACGTGCTGATGGGCGTGTTCGACTCGCCCACGACGCCCTTCCTCTATCCGGCGGGCTTCCGCGCGATCGCCGTCGCCTGGAAGGACTACCTGGCCCTGGCGCTCGTCTTGATCGGCCTGAGCCTGCTCGCCATGGCCTGGGCCGTGATCGGGGGCTTCTTGTTCGGGGCCATGCTGCCCTGGCCCCTGGACGCGATCCTGGTCCAGGGCGGCGCCGCGCTCTTCGGCTTCTACTCGCAGATCGTGCAGTACTACGCGATCGGGCGTTACTACTACGCCAACAAGGAGGCGATCGGCTGGCTCTAGGGCTGCGCGTCGCGGGCGCGGGGGTCGTGACCCCCGCGGGCGAGCTGAGCGAGCTGCGCGCCGCGGTCCGGGCGGGGCGCAGCGCGCTGCGCCCCTTGCCCGGCGAGGTGGCCGCGGGGCTGAGCCAGTCGCTCGGCGCGCGCCTGGAGGAGAGCGGCGGGCAGCGCGGGCTCGAGCTCGCCAGCCGCGCTCTGTCCCAGGCGCTCGCGGGCTGCGGGCACCCGCGCGCGCGGATCGCGCTCTTCGTCGGCAGCGGCCTCGGCCCGCGCGAGCCCTGGGAGGCGCGCCTGGCGCAGGGCGCGCCGCAAGGGGGGGCGCCCCTGGAGCCGACCCTGGCCGGCCACGGCCTGACGGAGGCGCTGGCCGAGCGCTTCGAGCTGGGCGGCGAGCGCGCGACCTTCGCCGTGACCTGCGTCTCGGGCCTGTGCGCGCTGGAGGCGGCGCGCGCCGCGCTGCTGCTCGGCCGCGCTGACGCCGCGCTGGTGCTCGGCGTGGAGACGCTGAGCCGCACGATCCAGGGCGGCTTCTGCGCGCTGGAGGCCCTCTCGCGCGAGGCCACGCCCGAGCAGCCCTCGGCCCAGGACGGGATCCTGCTGGGCGAGGGCGCCTGCGCGCTGCGCCTGGAGCGCGCGGAGGAGGGGGCTGGCGGGACGTGGCTGCGCGGCCAGGCGCTGGTCGCCG
>MDTG01269550.1_pt1 | contig 12492 bp, 7 predicted proteins | sample 811421 | NCBI WGS metagenome assembly MDTG01 (sample SAMN05326645, study PRJNA326480) | marine metagenome | isolation source: seawater | place: Pacific Ocean: South East | collected 2011 | reverse complement strand
TAGAGTTACAAAAGGGAACGTACTAAATTACAATGTAGCTGAAAGTATAGATATATCCCCAGAATACCTAGAATACGAAGATTGTCAAGGGTTTTCATCGACATCGGGTTCTCTTGAAGATAGTGTTGATTGGGTCTCTGTTAGAAATTGTCTAACTCAAGTCAATGATAACAATGGACTTGTTTCTGTTGGTTTATCAATAAATACAAAATTCGATGATTTATCAAATACTTACACTGTTTTTTGTTATAACAACGACCAAAAAATACCGAATAATCTGAATCAGTGGTTAGATGAAGAATATTTAGAGGATGTAGGGTGTGAATCCAATCAGGTTGAATTAGCTAAAGATCAGCCATGGCAATCCATGAGCATTGATTTATTGACATGTGATCTATTATGTCATAATTCCGATGTTTCGGAAGGCTTTGTTTTTGAAAAATCAAGCGAAGTCTCTGACGGCCTCTTGTATAAATCTGAACTACCAAGTATTATTGGACCTATGGCGACGTTGATTGCAACTGTTGTAATTTCCACACTAGTATTTGCAGTGTTTTATATCTTCAAGAGAAAATTTTTGGATTGATTACACTACATCAGAGGGGTTCAAAATTATCAAAGCATTAATATCGCAAAAGTATATTCCCTCACCATGGAGATTGTTTTAGTTGGTGTCGGTGCGGTTTCGTTCCTCGCTGGTGCAGGAGTGAAAATGCTGCTTGATTGGCAAAAAAGTCGGAAACCTGGAATTTTGAGTATGGGTCAAGCAAGAACGATAGGATTGGCTTATGCGGATTCTGAAATTAAAGATATTTTTACAACTACAAACAAAAACAAACGGGCAAAAAAAGCTCAAACACTACTCGCTGAACAATATGCGGCAAGAGAAAAATATTCGAGTAAACTAAAAGAAAATGAAAAAACCGCTGAAAAAATAAGATTGGAACTCAATGTTACAATCGACAAAGCACGGGGGGAGAGTGTTAAAAAGCTGCAAGAAAACATCATGGTAAGTGAGGGATTTAGTAAGATTCAACGTCTCAGGGAGTCGACAAAATCAATTCCTACCAGCCTTAACATGCTTCAGGACATCGATAACAAAATTGGCTGGTTGGAACAAGCAGAAAGCAAGGTTTCAAAACGACAAGCCATAGATAACCTAACTACTCGCGAACCGATAAGCCAAGATTACGACTTGAAAATCGATGAAATATACACTGCTTTGATGGCCTCGCTTGAACTGTCATCAACTACAGAGGAGAGCATCAAGAAAGATTGGTTAGATGATATCAAAGCCATCTCCGAAGAGTGAGTGAAATCATGAGTCGACCTAAAAAGCTAAAATTTGATCTAACCAAAGTTGATATTAGGCTACTAGAACTAATGGAAGAGATGAAACACCTAGCAAGGAGAGATGATAAAGATGATTTCGATCAAAGCTCTCCTTAGGTCATTAGATAACAAACTTATTTTTCATCCGTTGTCCGATTCAATGGCTAAAAAAGTTTCAGCAAAAATCAATCACTTACGTAATAAATTCCTGACATTGGAGTATATACCTAATAACCTCCTGAAGAAGTATGTCAGATATGTAATCACCCTTGATATCGGTGTTTACTTAGAAGAATCCCAACTGTCTAAACAAGTTTTTACAAAAAATGAATTCCCTAACCTTCATACCGCTTGGTATAGCCCAAATGAGTATTTTAGCTGACCAGAGAGGATATACTAATGGCTAGAACTTTCTTAAAGGATAACCGCCTGATATTTTCTCTATTGATTATTTATATATTTTTGATTTTTTACTCTAACCTAGTTCCCAATGAACCGAACTTATTATTTCATATGGCATCATTATTACTGTCCATTTCTCACTATGTATTACTTCTATCCATAAAGAAACATTTCCAAAGTAGTTATGTTGTTGTCACAGATTGGGCTTGGCTCATACTTTCACTGTTAACGTGTTTGGTTTTTTCTATTTCTGTTCTCGGAAATACGAGAACAATATTTTATGATAACTTATACTACATACTACCACTTTTGTTTACTCACTGTATTTTTTATCTAACAGTAGGAAGAAAGATACATTTAGATGAAATGATGGATTTAAAGAATAAATTAGCCTCTTTTACTGATAATGGGTTTCTGTATAGGATGAAATCTATGTCAAAGACTGTTAATGACGGTTTCAATAATACTTCAATAGAGAGAGTAACTAAAATAATAAATTTCAATGACAAAACATTCGAGAATCCTTTGATTAACGAATACTACTTTGGAGATGTTCGATTTCTTTTTGTAAATGACAAATTCTCAAATTCACGGGTCTTGCTTCCACCCAGCTCTAATCTCTACAGTAAGTTTTCAGGTTCACCAGTTATTGAAAATCCCTTTGGATTAGAGAGGCTCAGAGAGAATACTCTTACTGGTTTGTATATAAATTTCCTTGATTACTCACTCTCGCAAAACTCATCTGAAGAACAAAACTGGATTGGCAATAATCAATTTTTATTGAATAACAATTATAAACTCAAATCGGAAGTAAACACTGCGTCAGGAAGATTGGAGTTGACAATTAGACATAATTGGGATTTGTCTGAGATTAAACAAGTTTCTGGTATAATAGTTGATGCTCTAAAGACTCAAAGTTCTCCTCAGCATGAAAGATTAACAGAAGAAATTTTACTTATTATCGATAAAAATAAACTATGCATGGGCATCCATCTAGATTTGTTCTTGGCTTCCCTAATACTAAATTCAATTATTGAAATCGATAAGTATAGTAATTACGAATACTACTGGAGGGGTGTAGTTGATTGCTTTGACAAATCTAAAATTACTCTAAGTTCAATTAATTCATCTAAATCTAATTATGGAGATTCCATAGATTCAGTTTATCTAAAAAACAGAGTGTCACAAATAGAAAAGGGAATACTTGAAATAAAAAATGCATCTACTGAAGAATTCATCCGATATCATGACATCATTGCTAAGAATGAGTCTAATCTTGATTATGCCCGAGAGACTCAGTTGACTCAAATTGTAAAACAAATGATGAGTGAATTTAGCAGAACACAATACTTAGAAAAACTGACCTTAGATGGCAGGTATGATATCTCTGATCTTGTAAAAACGAGGAGAGGGATTTTAACTGCTTCAGCGATAATTCTAAGGTTGACTTATGAGAATATCCATGAGGTGAGAATATGAGATTTATCACTACTGAAGATTTATTATTAGTCCTTTTTCTTTTATACAAAGCTTGCCATATAAACTCATTCAGAATGACTGATTCAAATAGATTTGAACGTTACATAAATGATATAATTTCTGGGAGTGAAACTAGTTTGAAATATCACGTCACTGGATATGAGTCTGATAAAACAAAAAGAGAAATCATTGCACAGTCAATAGATCACAAATCACAGGATGTGGCAGTTAATCCTTGGTTAACAACAGTAACTAATCCTAGGATTGGTTGTATTAATGACAGAGTTGAAGATAGTTCCTCTGTTACGATATCAGAGTTATTACATTTAACAAAATCTTTAGAAATCAACAACGGAACTTGTCGCTCCTGTTATCGCGATTGCAACACATATGAACAAAAAACAGCATCAATAAATCTTGTTACTTCCAACACTTTTTTTGTTCCAAATTGTAAACTTAAGATGACCTCAATTGTAGACTTTTCGGGGTTCATAATTTCAATTAACAAAAATCTTGAGTCAGATAGATACATAATTGAGTCTCTCAAGATGAGTTGGTCAACAAAAGTTATCTTTTTTAACCTGCTGAAGGTAAATCAGTCAGCAGGACTTGCAGAATATTTGAATGATAGATGCGAGAAAGATTCATTTAACAAAAAAGTGATGAAAGTAAAATTAAGTCTTAACGATTCTACTAACTTCTCCAAGGGAGCTTTTGCTGAATTGCTTAGTAGAGGATACCATCCAAAATTTTCTATTATACTAGATGATGACAGAGGGCAAATTTCAGGTGAGTTATTGATAAAAAATATCACTGAGATGAAAGAAATAATTAGTCAATCTTGCAATCCAATGTTGTTCGAAAACGTGTCTAACCTTTTCGAATCAGGTGTGCCTTTATTTGATTTAGATGATATACAAAAACATAACTCAAGCACTTGGGACGTTCTCTATTGTTTGGCAAATTCAAATAGTCTTGATAGATTACAGCAAGAATTGTCTGAGGTTAGCGGTGCGAGACTTTCCAAGACTCTGTTTCAAGAGACTAATGATGATAGTCTTGAAAACTTAGAATTTGAATATTACATAGATACAATTAGATTTTGGATGTGCTGAAATGAATAATCAAAGTGCGATAATTGTTGAGAAAGCGATGCTTGTTTTCTTCCCAATGACTTTGATTATTGCATTTTATCCCTATTTTGAAGCAAGTGTTGATATTGATAGATTTTTGTCCATGGTACTTTTTAGTATATTTGGAATATGGTTTCTTACTGGACTATTTTTGCATAATCCAAATTTAGTTTTTGATTTAGTTAAGAGAGCGCATTGGTCAGTCTTAGTAGCATTAACATTGATATCAACAGCATCGTGTTATGTTATGTTCAATCTTTTAACGAAATCGATGTATGGCAAACGGTATAATTTTGTCATAGACTTATTCATGACTTCTGAATGGTTCCAAACTATTTGTTTATTTTTATTTCTTACCATGACTATTTACATTATATCTAGTCAAATATTTCTATTATGCTCAAGATATATACCAAGGAAAAGAGTTCAAGAAGATTTAGAGATTAAAAAGAAAATACATTGGTCTCCAAATGTCAAGAGAGTAATTGAAGAAAAAGGCACAATCTATGATAGTGAAGATAAGGAGTTACAATCATACATTATTGCAGAAGTGAGAGACAGATCGGATACTTATCTGCTCCAAAGTCACCATACTTTTTTCTCACCAAAAAAGATATCTGGAGACATAAGTGAGAAATTATGCAGGGTTATTTTAAATGAAATGCGTGAGAATTTCGGCTGGGATTTAGAGACAGGAGATTTTTCATTTTTCTTTAACAAATATATTTTAGTTCATTCATTCAGAACTCTATTTACGAACTTTTTCGAGAAATTCAAGGCCAGTTTTGAATCGGACCCATCAGAACCTATACACCCAAGGAGCTTTTTACTATTTTTATATTACGTCGATGAATTTAATCAAGTAATGTCAAAAAATCAGACACAAGAGATAATTGATCTATACTTCAGTGCGAAGTCAGGTAAAGTACCAGGAAAGTTACAGAATAATAGATCAAGTAAAAACACACTAAACTTGTTGTGTATGTTCACATATTTTTCATACGAGCATTATCTCAAAGAGCATAACTACGCAAATGAAGACATAACATCATTCATTAATCAACTCACACATATATTTAATTTTACTGCGATGTATGTTATCCATGATAGATATTTATTCAACAAGAAGTATTTGACAGATCCTCCGTCAGACTTAGATTTGTCCGAACAAATAAACTTCAATACGATGAGACAAACTACCTTCAATATAAAACAAGATGTATTGAAATTTTTGAAGAAGCTCAATCAAAGGCGTAATTTATTTGATCCGAAACAAAGTGATGAAAACGACTTTGATGCGCTATTAATACAGTTACAAAATAAGATTAGTCTATTCATGGGAGTGGAATAGATGAGCCTGAATGAGGTTGATGACAGTATTCTGACAGAGCACAATTTTTCTCCTAAAGATATTTTTTACGTGAATCCATCTGATTCTGAGGGCATACTGGTCAGACCTCAGGGAGACTCAATATTGCTAGATAAAAAATCTAAAACATTTGAAGAAATTCTTGGTTTAACTCCAAGTTTCACATCTCCTAGTGTTGCACTGAATCAATTAATATTAACAGGTAGCGATAATGTAGATACTGTAAATTGCTATATAGAACCTAATCTGAAAATAAATAAAAGAATCTGCCTTTGGTGTATGAGAAGAACAGAATGTGATTTATCCGAGCAGACTTTCCAAAGTAAATCGATGAAGTATGCTGTTTATACAAAAAAAAGAATAACTCAAATCCTAAAATCTGATGTTGCATTAGTGAAAAATTATCTTGAGATTAGACAATATAAAATGAAACATGGTAAAGTTTTCTCGGACAGTTTAGATCCTTTCAAACCTGGATTAACCAACCAAGGGAGTAGAACAATTTCAATATTAAGACTTGGAGATTTGAACTATGGTTTTAGTTTAACATCCTGCAATTGGAGTCACATATTTTTTAGCAAAATTTTAAACAGGACTTTGACAGTTACGGAGGCAATATTGATCAATAGTTATATCAGAGTCGTATCGGATAAGGTTAGTTTGAACTTTTCCGATGATTCGACATATAGCTTACCAAGCGTTAAAGACCTGATAGATTTCTTTTACAATTTATCTGGTAACTATGAACTTAATATGACAAAAAAATATCTACGAATGATGTTGCATGATTATGATTTAATCGGTGATAGTGTAAACCTATTGAGTAACGATTTTAATATTATCAAATCCCTTTACTTAACGACAAAAAAATACATTGATACTGGATTTTTTGATGAGGAACTGGAACTGTTTTCTTTTTACATAGACGGTATGACGATTGATGATTGTATTGTAGAATTATTTCACAATATTCAAACTGAGTTGCAAAGTAATCTCCGAAAGAAAAGCCAATCCAGAGGGGTAAAATTTTTTGAGCCAAGGAAAAAATGCTACATTTTATTTGGCGGAAGAGATGTATCCTTTCCTTTACCCTCAAACTACCAAATTGTTAGGATTGATGTTGTTGAAGGGCTGTCAGAACCTTGGGTATTGGTAGATGGTGTCGATCAACAAATTTGTCTCAGTGGACGAAAGTCTGGGATATTTATCCCAAGGCACTGGGGAGATGTAAAAATTAGTTCTATCGACATGCAACTTTATTTCATATCGAAAAATGGTCATAGGTCTGAATTTGTCTCATGGCAGGAACAAAATCAGGGGAATGATACCAAATATTCTAACAAGCCTGTTTTATTCCTGCCTGTTGACATACATTCATTCATGAGTATGAATTTAGTTGGAAAATCAAGAAATTTTTCCACATCTGACGCAAGAACAGAAATCAAGAGGCATAACTTTTGGAAGCTGATTAAATCATTATTTTTTGATAATCTTTCAGATCAGGGATTGGTTGAAAAAAGAATTTTTGGGAAAAATCACCGGGAGGATCTAGTTAGATTCAGAGAAGAGTTTAACCGACCAATATACAAGAGATATTCTCCGCTAATATTAGTGGAAAAACTATCAAGTTCATACAGTTTTATACGTCAATATATCCAGTATACTAAGAGGCTCACTGAAGAGAACTCACAAAGAATAATCCATGAAATTAAATTAGTATCGCCAGGGTTTTCAATTGGAGAAAATGAATACAAAGATTTAGTTTGGATTTTCCAACGTGTCGAAGAGGAAAAAACAATCGAAGAGGATTATGATAGTGAAATTATTGAATATAATAACGAATTACAACAATCTTTGGGTTATGTGACTCAACAAACAGGCGACAAGATTTACACACTCACGCCGTGGCGGTGTGTTAAAAGTGATGGTTGGGAATTTAATTACAACCATGATGGCAAGGTAAAAAGATTCTGTGAGTTACTTAATTTCGACGGTGAATTTAGATCTGAATCATTTTTCCACGAAAATCCATGTGTCTGGATGTCTCCAAAAGTTTTACATCAATTCAAATCAGAATCAGAAAGATTAACAGAAATTCGTAGGTATATAGGTAATCGCATCAACCAAGAGGGTAAATTTAGTGGATTAATTTTTATTTTTACCTCTGAATTACCAGAAATTGAACTATTAGTGGGCACACTTACCCACAAAGAAACGGGTATTGCTATTGGTGATGATATGTTGATGATGTGCTTGCCAAAGATTGCAATAAGCGAGACTTCACAGAACTTTCTGCCATTAAAAATTATCTAAGTGCCATAGTTTATTTATGTGTTCTTTTCACTCACTTACATGGCAAGCGAGGATGTCGAAGCGGGCATTAGAGTGTTATCTGTTAGAGAAACGAATTCGAAAGATTTCTTCAGGGTACTAAAAGCAATAGATGCTTTCTCAAGAGCACCACTAGAGAACGCATTTGGTAGGATCAAACAATCAGGGTCAATCAGTCGCCTCAGCGAATCAGAAGGTAACAAGAAAATGTACGGAACTCTCCAATTGACTCCCATAAAATCTCTCAAGTTGGTGAAAACTTTACCTTTTGGAAACAGTGTAAAAATTTCCGAACGAGATGAGGATATATTCATAAAGGCACCAAGTCAACTAAACGAAGAATTCTTTGCCAATTTTCCGGAGCTAATTGATTATATAACGCGATATAGCCAAGAGGAAAATCACAATCGTCATGACCACTTGGAACTATTTGCCAACTCAACATTCATTGCTCAGATTTTTGCTAATCAATTTGCTGATGTATATCTTAGTCTGAGCCCAAAAAAAGGTAGGAGTGATATCTTTGTTGATTTAGACCATACTTTTATTGAGTTTTTACTGTCAATACACAGCACCAATATCTATGTCATCTCAAGATATCTTAGTAAATTCCTAAATGATTACTATCAGAGATTGATTATCATGCAACAATCCCTTGGTTGTCTCAAAGGTAGTAGCGGAAACGATCCAAGTTATCTGATTAATCTAGAAAATTTACTACAGTCCACTAGAAATTTAATGTTAGCGTTACAACCAATTGCCAAGGCCGAATTGACAGCCGATGGATTTGTCAGAGATAAAAGTCTAGAGAGGATATTAATGCCTCTAGACGAAGTTAGAGACTTTATTAGCAACCTTAGTAACTACACAGGTGCATTTTTATCTAGAAACCCTCCAGTTAACGGTCAAATAATTGGTAAGTTAGGGTTTAACAACAAAAATGTGCGTGAAGATACAGCACCCTATGTTGCAATAGATAATTGGATTTATGAATTGTTTGATGGTATGTTCAAACAAATAAAAATCACAACACTTGATAATCGCTCAAACTATCAAGCATCAAAAAATATCTTCTCAATAAGTAAATCTGCGGATATACTGAAAAATTTTATTCATGCTGGAACAAACATAAATTATCAACAATATGAAGAACTTGCAGACAGGGCAATCCATTTGAGAGAAAGTACGCTGAAGGCGGAACACCCAAAGATTGATCTGATTATTGAAAAAATCAATAAAGTGGTAAAATCTCTTAATTCTAATATCGCTGGAATTGTGTCATGTGTAGAACAACCACCAGATTACTGGAGAGGGCTTATTGAAGCTTTAGAGGATGTGAACGATGTTGATGCGAGATGGAAAAACAGAATTAATGATTTTGATCGATACATGTCTGCCATAAAGGAAAAAAAATCTGATAAAGGTGAACTAATATCAATTGCAGAAGATGGTTTATTGAATTATGGAGTAATTCACCAAGAAATGACATCAAACCTAAATTTATGGCAAGATTGTAGGGCTGAATTCGACAAAACAAAAGGTGAACTTAGAGGTAGAACCTCAGATCCTAAGCTGAAAGAAACAGTTCAAAGGGAGTTAACAAGACTGAATGAAAATAAAAATCAGGCAATTAACCAGTATTGCAAAATAAAGCAAGAATTTTTAACGAATATTCAGCAAAAAGGCTCTAATTCAGAAGGGAATCTAAAAATTCTCGAAAGTTTTTCCGAGGAAGTACGAGTAATTTTAGAAGATTTTTCCGAAAAAATAACAGAAGCAGCCAATAGTGGCATTGTTACTCATTCTGGTCCATCCGCAGCGATGATGATTGGACTTGGTCAGGGCGGTGAAGCAATCGTTAGAGCAGCAATGGCAAAGATGCTAAATAATCACACCGACACTAGATGTGCTAATGTCTTGAGCGGACTTAATATAAACATGAAAGAGGTAAATAATGCAGTTGGAAATGTTAAAAATATCGATGACTCATATCAATCAATGTATGATTTCAGTGTCGATGCTACTGATGAAGATGATGTTATTACCCGTTGTTTTGAGAATGCGAATATAATAGCCATTAACGCTGGACCAGAACAAAAACGAATGCTGAATCAGAAATATAACTACATCTGGGGTCGTAGAGGTGGCCAACATTTAGGTGGAGCAAAAAAAGATACTTATGTCAAACTATCAACGAACTCCATTCTTGTCGACAGTAATAGCGAAGGGTCTGGGGGAAAAATGGGCAAGGGTAGAGCCTACGCCGTCGCTGCGGAGGAGGCTATAGAAAACACGCTTAGGGCTAAAAGAAGAAATCAAAGAATCAAACAGATTTGCGTTGTTCACAGTTATGCAGGTGGAAGCGGTAGTGGAATGATATTGCCAGTTCTTAGAATGATTAAGAGAGTATTCCCTACTGCTCTAGTTTGGATATTGTCCGCTGGTGAAATTGAGAATGGAAAATCTGTCAACGACCCACACAACCTTGTTTATATAACTAGTGACATTCTACAATCACATTATAATGCACTTCATCATACGCCGGAGATTATTACCAAAGAGCGCTGGAACAAATTTGCCCGTAAGACCAGAGATAATTGGAAATCTCTTTGCGATACTTGGTCGAAGATTGTCCCATTTATCGCCAATGGTGATGAGGGATATGCGACGTATCTCTCCAACCAAACTACAGGTCTAAAAGAACTGGTTGCCTCAATTAAAGAGGTTACAAATAGTAAATTAATCAAGGGAATTGGATTTAAATCAAGCGTCGAAGAGAATGAAACGTTGTTCGATATACTCCCACAAGATGAACCATCTGTGGATATGTTCCAAAATGCAGTTAGAGATCCGAAGTATTATCAAGATATTGACAGTATATGGAATGATTGGAATAGACTTGCTGAAGACCCGGCTTCAAGTCAATTAACAAACTCAAATGAGTTAAATCAGATACTGAAGAGTGGCGATAATGTTGAAAGCAAAGATCGAACAGATTTCCCCCTAAGCTACTTACACTTAATTAGAATAATTGACGGAATCAAAATTCTTTCAGACAATAAGTTTGAATCAGAGCCAGCATTGAGAATTATTGAGGAAAGTAGCGGCAAAGGCAATGCTGAAATTGCAAACACATTGAAGAAATATGGAGCGCAGATGAAAATAGAACCTAGTGGGGACCAAAGTATAGAAGAAAGGGCCGCCCAGTTACAAAAGGACATAAAGAAGTATGCAACTACAATGCGCAATTATCACAATGACTTGCAAGTTCACTATGAGTTGATTAAACTAAATTTGGTGATGAAGAATGATAATTTGATTAAACATGTAATAGTAAGCAACGCGCACTTTGACGCAGATGCTAAGTCACTAGTGCCCAACAGAACAAATAATTACGAGATATATAACTCCGTAATGGCTGATACGTTTATAAATTTGATACACAACATGGTTCAGAAGAATCTTGATGATGGGGAAGGTGAAGATGAACTGTCACAATCCGCCATAATAAGTAGGTCAAATTCCAGCGAAGCTATGGATTTATCAGATGTAAGTTACCGGACCTCGCCAAGTTTAGGTGCCATATCATTATCTATTGATGACGTCACTAAGCTCTCGAGTAGCATAAGATATGAACTTGGAGCGTATGATATAATAAACAAAGACGTAATTTATAATGAAGTGTTTAGGAAAATTTTTAGTAACCGCAAGTCGCCATTGTTTGATAAAGATAAATACGACTTTATAACTTTGCAACAGCATCCTTTTGCTTCTTTTTACGATAACTACTTCAGGCAAAAGTCCTCAGTTTTTACCCAGTTCTCTCCAAATGAGGTATTGGAACTTTCTGAAAACGCAAATAAAGCAATTAGTGACCATTGTAACTCTTTTGACACTAAAGTGAAGGAGTTCTGGATTGACATTAATAATTCACTTAGCCCGGAAAACAAAAAAGAATTACTAGAGGAACATGGATTTAACCAAAATTCCCTTAAAAACATGATAAATTGGATAATTATGATAAAACCAAGTGTTGTTTCTAATTATTACGCTGACTCTGATAGACACAAGTTTGTTGATATGACAACCAGTTGGGCTAACTCTTGGGAATCTACATTTGGGCAGGAGGGAGGCAAGGATGACTGCACAAATCCAAGGTTTAGGATTCACACATTGTCTGATATTGTGAGTAAAAAACTCCCTCAATTATCATCCAAAGAATTGACATCTATGACCAGCATGTTGTATGAGTTGGGTGTGCTAAATGAATCACATATTGCGGTATTGCCAAGTTCATTTATTTACGACTTCGCACCACTGATTATGGCTAGACAAATTACATCCGACAGTGATTATGAGTTGTTGATCAGCGTAGGAAGTGAATCATATCCCGCAGATGAATTGAATCTAGTTGATGTCAGATACCCTACCGTTACTGAGCAGGCT
>MDTG01005767.1_pt1 | contig 12492 bp, 16 predicted proteins | sample 811421 | NCBI WGS metagenome assembly MDTG01 (sample SAMN05326645, study PRJNA326480) | marine metagenome | isolation source: seawater | place: Pacific Ocean: South East | collected 2011 | reverse complement strand
TTTTACATTGCTTACGGTATTTCTACTGTTTATAGCATTTTTGAAAAATTACCAATCCGTTGATACCCCAATACCACATTGGTATATGATTGTACATAGCGTCGAAATACTACTGTATCTATTCTACTTTGCCACGCGTAAATATGTACGTTGTAAAAGAAGTTGTTCTCTTCTCTTACTGTTCATTTTGCATGATATTTTTTTGGTGTCTGTCATGCTTTTAATTTCGTCCATGAAAAAGTTCTTGTATATATCGTTGACATTATTTTACTACACGATTTTTTTTGGTGTTATAATAGTAAAGAAAACAAGAGAGGGAGAAGAAGATCCAATACACCGTAGTGAATTGCCTAGAAAAACATTTTTTGAGATGACCGAACTTAATCATACATAATTATCTTTAAATATTTTAAACTACATCAAACCCTATTTGATCTGCCGCGAAGTACAACCCTAAATTTAATAGCAAGAGTCGTGTAGGTTGCGCTGGTGTGAGCTTACCATATGCGAACGATAGACAACTTAGTACAACAGCGGCTACAACAGTACGAATTATAGGTATTCTGTTCAACGATACAAATTCTTTTCTAAGCAAATTCCCCTTCTCATCTTTACATTCTCCTTCGCTACCACAGGTAGCTAAAAGAGAAAGTGGGTAGAGCAACAAGTGTAGACCTTGAAGAACTAGTGCGAAAATCAAAGCTACCGTGTAGTCTTTCTCCGCAACTGGTTTCAAGTATCCTGATTCTGGTAACAAATCTACAATAGAGGCGATGGCACTCAATAGCAAAAGAATATGTACCATAACAACACGTGGTGTAAATAAAACAACCCCTTCTCCGTTGTCCAAAAGGTTTGCTTCGTCTTCTTTGCAACTGTGTTTCCACAAATCTCCAATCTCTGAATAGTCTTCATATTTACCGTTCATAATGGTATCTAGAAATCTCATGAGACAGAAGAAGGCGACAGCTAGTGTAACCGGAACGTTGTCATTACCTAGTTTTCCAAAAAGTGCCCATGAGGAAACAATTCCAACACCAGTTAGGACATTTCTTAAGATAGATCCTACACGATTTTCTTCTTTTTCTTCGGCACACATCGTGCGAAGTAGAAGGCCTAAATGATATAAGCCTTGTAGCAGAGATGCTGCCAATAGTATTGCCGCGAAGGCAGCATTTACCGATGAATGCTCTGCGTCCATATATGTTGATATGTTAATAATGAATATTACCAATGAAACAAGTAAGTGTATTCCAGCGTCTACCGAAATTCCCCATCCTGTTAGTTTTCCAAGACCCATTTTATATTTTCTAAGACAAGGTTGATATATATACGATTAGATTTCTGTTCAAAGCATTATTTAAGTATGTTTATTTCATTGAAGATGGCGTTGAGGTCTCATAGATGGAGACGCTGTTTAATGGGAACAGCGAAAGATATTTATGAACTACGAACCATTAAACTTTCCCCACCTGTTTTTGAAGACCTACCGGTGGATGAAATAGATCGCGATTTAAAGCGTACATTCCCGCTGGAAATGTTTTACACGCATCAAATAGATAAAATTAGAAATGTCTTACTGTGGTATGCGTTTACAAATCCTGCCGTACCTTACTGCCAATGCTTCTCTTTTATATCGTTTGTTATGTATCGGTGCTTTTACGAAGGGGACAAACGCCATGCAATGATAGATACATATTATGGTTTGCACAAAATAATATTATTAATTAAACCACTGTTGCCGATGAGCGATAAAGATGGAGGACCGTTGAAGTTTGCAGGTGTTTTGCGTAGTGTTTTACTACTGGATATTATGAAACATAGTAGGAGACTTTACAACCGTTTAAAAGAATCAATGGTAATTAAATTTATTATTTTAAGCGGATTTTCATCATTATACTTAAATTGGTTTTCATCGGATGATGGGTTGCTTCTGCTAGATTACATTATCTGTGAGAAAGCTTCTACGATGTTCCAACGGTTGATAAATTTCACAGTCGCTATTTTCCTGGTCAATAAACAACTGTTTTTAGGATTTGACGATATGATATGTTTAGAAATGTTGCGTGAGAAAGAATTGTTGAATTTCCACACTACTCTTTTTTTAGCGAAGCATCTAAAGTAATCTCTTTGTAGCACAGTGGACATGTTTTTCTGTACTCCAACGAATTCTTTATACAAGCACCGTGGAATTGACACCCACAGTCGAGCGTGTACACATGATCCGTTTTCTTAAATTCATATTGACAAATTTCACATTTTTTATTTACAGGGTTGAGCTTTTCTTTTTTTCTAAAACTTTTTATTGAACGCTTCTCTTCTTTTGACAGTTTTCTTTTTCGCACTGGTACCTCATATGTTCCCATAGAGCGTGATGAGACAGTGTTTATGGCTTCCTCCTCCGTCAATTCCACAAGTAAACAATATCGTTGAGTGCACTCTTCTCCTTTGTATCTCGAGGTAATATACGTTTGTAGTTGCTCATTGGTTGGAGCAACTTTAAATTCATACAGACTATCTGCTACGAAGTCATCGATGATAGCTCTTGCTAAATAAAATGGAATATGCGAAGGAAATCTAGCCTTCATCTGGACAAATTCCATTGTATATAAAGATGAGACCATATATTTATACCATGTTATCCATACTTTTAATGTTCAGCAGCCTGTTTGTATGGGCATATAGCATACCTTTAATATTCTTATTCATACTCTTTGGATTTCCAATCGCAATGCCGTTGTTTGCTACTGCTCTCTTTATCAGTACATCTCTCCAACTGCTCTACGAAAAACCAATACCAACTTCAAAAATTAGGACATACTTAAATAATTTAGACTTCTCCAATTGGTTTGGTAAAATCGACAGAGTAGAACTACCTGAGAAAGCTCATTTGATAACAAGCCATCCACACAACATATTTTGCTTAGGGGCTTTATTGTCTGTGCACTTCCAACCAAACTCACAAACACTGATTGCTGTAGCACCTTTGTTATTCCATATTCCCCTGTTGGGATGGGTCGCCGCACAGGTTGGATGTATCCCGTCGTCGAAACAAAGCATTACCAATGCGTTGGATGATAGAATGTCTGTCATATTGGTGGTGGGAGGAGTACCAGAGGTAGTAAGTTATGAGAGAAATGAGATTTATACCGACCGCCATCAATTTTTAAAATTTGACGCACCTATCCTTCCAGTAGTCACAACTTCAACCCATTATTATGTTCCTCGTGCTCCTCTATATGATTTGAGAATGTTCATAGCAAAACAATATCGTGTTCCAATTATATACCCGTGGATATTCGGTTGGATGGGCACCTGGTTGCCGGAAAGAAAACCAGTAAAGGTAAAGGTATTGGAAGTTAAAGATAGAACACACGAAGAGTATTTTAAAGAAATAAAGGAAACTATTTACAACTAATATTTACAAAATTATTTATCTTTCTTCAACCCGTCGTCTTTATAGTATTTTTCATGAAGAACATAGCATATAGCAACAGTAAAACCTACACCTAGTACGCATAAGATAGATTTAGTTTTCGGTAATTGATTGTACATTATAATAATTTAAAGTAAACACTTTTATATACTCCATATAGTTAAATGTAGACACCGCGATGGTTTACTGTGGAAAACAATTTTGAGATCTTCAACCCAACTCATATTGAATATCAAATGATCCATATTAGATTGAATCATATGATGGTTCGGCTTGCTTCCCTTGCATGTCAAATCGTAAAAAGAGGAGTTGTTTCTTTGTGTAAAAACACATTCTGGTGCATTATAATTTTTCGTCATACATGGATCATCTTTCTCATCGACACACTGACTAGACATAGAATGAATCGCTGGTGGAAGAGAGTGTGTTTCTAAATAGCTACCGTAATCACTCCATATTTGTATTAGTATAGCAATAAAAATTATAACTGCTATTGTTATTAAGAGTGCTTTACAGCAACTAACCTTCGCAGATTTTCTTTTCACTACTTTTTTACCTCTGGATAACAAGTCTTGTCGCTCGTCTATGGTTTCAATGTCTTCATCATTCTCAATCATTTCAATCTGAGTATTTTCTTCTGTCATTTTGTGTGATATAAAAAGATATATATACTCTGCTTAGTGAGCAGTCACAACCTTTTTTTGTGGATTCAATTCCTCAGCATCTTCAGGTGCGTCAACAGGTTTTCGTTTTTTTGCCCGTACTGGTGGACGCACAGTGTCTTCTTCTTCCTCTTCATCATCACTGTCGCTTATTTTAGGTGCAATGAAAACTCGAATGTGTACACCTTCATCCAATTTCACAAAGCATTCAACTGGTGCGTCAACGATAAAGAATTGGCAAGTGACGTCTCTACCAAATGTCATCAAGTCAAAGATGTATTTAGCATTTATGCTTCCAATGGATATAGCTTTCCATTTTCTTTTGATGGTTGAAGTCGCACCTGTTTCTTCGTCTGTAACGTTAGCAGTTTCTTGCCACGTTGAAGATGAAATTTCGTCGGTCAATGTTAATCTATCTTTTAGATCATTTTCACTTTGAATTTTCAGCGCTGCTTCTTCTGGAGTGAAGGTAAGGTACGCACAATCTGAAAATAGAAATTGTTTCCACTTTTTCAACGTTTCCACTGAGAGTTTGTACTTTGAATGTACATGTTGATCTGGAATGTTCATGAAATCTGAAGTGATGTCAACCAATTTCATTTCATAAGCACATTGTACATTGCCAGATTTCTCATCACCAACGATGGTAATGGAAATGTGCATTTTGTCCTCGTCTTCGGACGCTGCCATCTTTAACGTGACACCTTTTTTCTTGTAGGTATTCTTCAGTATTTGAAGAAATATCTTCGTGTTGATACCTACTTGAACAGGCTTCTCGCATGTATATTCTTCGAAGTATTCAGCTGGAAACTTTACTTCAGCTATGGCAGTACACGAAGGGTTGTGAACTTGTAGCCATACCTCTTCAGGTTGACACAAAACCTTTACCTCTGAGGCAAGGGATTCCACATACTTAAATGTGTTGTAAAATTCGTCACAGTTTTTGATTATAACTTGCATGGTGCTTTATTTGATAATGATTTGCTTTTATAGTTCTTATTTACTGCACAAAATGTTTTTAAACTGTTCGTGACGTTGATCTACGTGTGTATAACCCGTAGTAACATATGTATAGGGTAATATTTATATGATTTGCTCTACAATTTTACCCTATAAAAAAGGTCCGAAATAATATAGTAACTGTAGAGCACTATATTTTTTCAAACTTCAACACGACGATTATGGTACTATATAAGGAGCCCACCATTAAATAAAGTAGATGAAATGGATCAGGAAGCTTTAAAACGCGTAAAACAACAGAAAGAACGTCCAAGTAAGATGTTTGTAGATTCAGAAGCAGTGGTATTGTCAGTCATACCGTTTTTAGACGCGGTAGATTTGAAGGAATATTTGGCAATCAACTGGAGGATGCGTGACACTTATGACATTGCCGAAGTATGGAGAAAGGCAGTGAAACAATTTTTAAATGTAAATAGACGGGTCGTGTTGAACTATTCAGGAATCGAACTTAAAAAATGTATTCATTTTAAACAACTATCTCGTAAATACACGTTGCCAACTCTAATGGAAGAAGTTACAAACCATGAACAACTTCAAATATTGTTATTGTATGTTAATAAAGCTTTTAACTACACCCCTAATGCGAAACATGTTATGCGTATTATGATTGGGTTTTTGGCACCTGATTTTCTTCGTCATGTGTTTATACATTATCCTCATTTTCCATTTAGGAATATGCTACCGCACAAATACGAACATCATGTAACTCACATGAACACGATAAATATGTTTCAGTTAGGTAAGTGCATTGATTCCAACCCATATAATCCTAAAACACGATGGGACGAAACTGGGGATATGTGGGGGGATATGGAGTACCATCTATAATATCGAGTACCATACTCGTTGGACGAGTATACCGATTGGGACAAGATACAAATACTGATTTTTTACCATGTAAAAATGATTGTTTTCGTAGTAATTATACCAATATGGCACTATGAAATGTAACAGAGATGCCACCAACGTGAAGAAATGTGTAAAACACATACATAAAGAAAATAAATCCATTCTTTCGTATTTATCTATCATATGTATCGTTGAAATAACAGCTAAAACTTCCCTCTGTGTAATCCTTACAGTATCTCTCTTCCCAATAAGACATAGAATTCCAATAATTGCGTGAGAAATGATTGTGGTATTAATGCCGACAGGCTTTATACGTAACAATCTACCTATGTTCATACAAACATGACCCAACACTTGTTGTAAGACTAAAAAGTTAAGGACAAAGCCTGTGACAACACCAAGTACGATCACAGACGTGGTTTGTTTTCTTAATCCTACTAGTGTGACTCCCCAAAAAGGTAAAAATGAGAAGTGACATAAATGTTCAGAAACATAAAATCCAACGTACATCAGTGTGACACCCAATACGTTATAAATATTTTTTTTCCATTTAATTCGTTTTTTTCTAATATATAATTGATATATACTAAGAAGAAGAGATGTGACTCCGTGAAAAAGCCAGTGTGGTTCACAAATATATAGAAATAGCCAATGGAGAACAATCCAAATCATATTGATGTTGAATCTATATATATATAGACTAATCTTAATATAGAAAAATGGCCTTAAGTTTTACCAACCCTACTGGTTTTCGCTTTTTTAGTCTTATGATTATGATAACCGTGATTTTACTCTGTCTTTTTAAAAGTATAGTAGATCAATTTAAGGACATTATACCAATAGTACAGTTTTCCCTAGTCAATATAAGTGGTTTTTTTCTATTTATAAGTTCTTTATTATACGGAAAACGTATTGTAAATGCACGTAGTCAATGGCTCAACAACAGCTTTCTATCAGCCGGTGCTGTCTTAATTATGTACAGCTCAAGCGTAGAGGTGGAAGAGGGTATACATAGTATGTATATACCATTGTTTTATCTTATTGAACTCTTAATAATTTTAATGTGTGGAAATAAGGTAAAAGTGGAAACCACAAGGGAACGATATGCAGAATTAACAAGTACAAATTTTAGTAGGGAAACATCTACAATCTGATTAACATAGAATTAGTATGGGAATTGAACCGTGCTTTTGATAGTATTTCGTAGTCTTCCATTTGCTCTACAATAATTTTTTTTTTAAAACACTCTTCACAACAGGCACATATATAACTGTCATAGTATTTCTTTTTAATAACAAAAACGACTAACTCTTTGGCCGTGGGACGTTTACAACCAATCTTGCACCTTCGCAACCACCCTTCTTTTGGCAAATCAAATTTTGCAAACATATATATATACAAATTCATAATATATATAATGCCAAGAAAGAAACGTCGAGTTGAACCAACACCTTCACCGGTTGCGGAAATGGACCACGAGGCAATGCATGAAAAAAACAAAATAACTATTGATGTTCAGAAGTACTGGCTTGAGGAGATTGCACTTCTTTTAGGGGAGTTTTACCAGGCGCACGACCAGTTTCAAGATCAGAGACGGAAGAATCGACCTCAGTGAATGAAACTTTGTTCAACGAATCACACAGTTCATCAACTTTCTTTTTATCAAAATGTGATGCCATGTCGCTTTGAACTTTGTTAGCAAACGCTACCATGTCATCCCAATGCTTTTTAAGCTCTTCACCACTTAGTTTGGAGGTTAGTTTTACATGGGTAATATGATCTTTCTTCCATATTAGTTCAACCTCTTTATCTTTAAAAATATACCACGTATCTAAATCAATAAGCAGGTTTTCGCTACCGATTTTTAAGAGTTTCCATCCGTCCTCAGTAAGAAGACGAGGGTGATTGTAAAAAATGGAAAGAAGCAGGACAAGGTTATCATCGGCCAATTTAACTTTACTATTAGGTAAAAGATTTTGTAAAGTAGCAGTATTCATTTTATTTACATTTTTTATTCTTATTTATACCACATTCTTGATGCTCAACTGACAAAAAGCAGGTGTGTAATTATCAATAAACACTTTGTTCTTTAAACTATCTACAATTTCAACGTTAATTATTATTTCTTGTTTCTCTGGCTGTGTTTTCCCTACAATCACTACATTACCTTTATAATCTTTCCAAATGCCTTTTTTCTCTACGAAGGTTACACTTAATGACTCTCCCTGATATTCGGTGGAAATTGGTAAGTATCCAGGAAGATGTTCATTTGAATTTTTTACTTTTGCTTCAAAATTAAATTCAAGTTCGGACTTACTGTTGACTGTTAATGTGTTGGACGATTTAGGCTTTAAGTTGATTATAACTTTTTTTAATTTTGAACCATACATTATTTCAAATATAGATGCTGTCCAGTTCTGAGCTTCTTCACGTTGCTTTATCACCTCCTCAGTAGATTTTACATGGAACGATTCATCCTGGTCTGCCTCACACTCAATTTCAATGAGGTGATTGGTCTTGTTTGTAAGGGTTATACTAGTAGAATTTATTAATACACTCATGATAACTTAAGTAATGAATACTTTATTTATATACTCACATCAACGTACATTACAAATTTTCCTGCATCTCTACAGCAATTTTAATATCTTTAGGTTGAACTGTCTCTCTACGACTGTGAATTGCAATTTTATTTGCATCTGTAAAGACTTTAATCAGATGATCCTCTGCTGCCGTGTGGAAAGCAGCATAAGCTTGGCTTTTGAATCGGAGACCAACTTTATAATTGGTACTCAATTCTTGAACCAGGCGGTTGAAGGGTGCCACCGGAATAATATGTTGAGTTCGTTTTTGCTCCCTACGAATTTCTCTCAATGCATTGGTAGCTGCTTTGCGCTTGCGTCTTTTTTTAAGTTGTTCTCCATTTTGCGTGTTTTCTTGTAATGTAACTCTTGGCATTTTTGTTTGTTACAAGAAAAAATTAAGATATATATAGTCCATTTTTTATTTTTGTGTGGATTTGACCCTTTTCAACGGAGGGTGAGTGTAATCGATCGACTTACCTTGAGCAAATTGACGATCATCTTCTTTTGATCCATATTTTTCTTCCATAGAGTCGATGGTTCGTTTGATACCCATTTGTAATTTATCATTCTCATCCGGTACCCAATTATTGTACCCATGTACAGCTTCGTGAGTAAATATAACATAGTCGGAAGTTGGTGAAGCAGGAGTAAATGGCTCGTGTTCTTCGTCTGGAACTACAAAACCATCGAATACATAGCCATCTTCTTCATCATCGTCCGCGTCAAACCCATCGGTTGGAAACTGAAATGTTTTTAAATCTTCGTCTTTTTCAATGTCGGCATCTTTATGGATGAATATTTCTTCATTTTTATGTTCGCCCATCGCCTTCAATCCTAACTCCAGAAACACTTTAGGGTAATCAAATTTATCAACGGGTTTCTCTACGTGTTGAACAACCGTGTTGCGTGCTATGGTTTCCCATTCATCGGACGCGTCATACTTTAATATTTTACCATTTGCTTCGCTTTGCCAAGGACGTATAAAACTAACCTCTAGATTGTTGTCTTCATCGACATCCAAAATTTCTCCTACTAAATTATCTGTAGTTTTTATAAAATCACCTTTTTTAAAATCCATTTATTATAAAAAAGTACATATTTATACCTCTTTTTTTTCTACAAATGGACGCGAAAGAGTCGTATTTAGAGCTTATGCAAAGGTTGAAGAGTAATTCTAACCCTACCAATGAATCAAATGAAAGAAAAGTAGAATATAGCGAACAGTATCAACAGAGTCACCCGGCACAAACGGAGCTAGTATCATGGTTAGCCAATTGGAGAAACCAACACGGTAATATTGGAAAACGTAAACCACTGGAAAGAGAAGAAAGTGTAGAACAAACACAAAACGTTCAACCTGTAGCACAGAGGAGAAGAGTAGTAGTGAGGACACGTAAATTAATTGATGAATAGTATAAACTACATTTTTTTTTATAAAAATGTCTAATGCATATGAAAATTTGAGCGAAAATGACAAGAAAAAATTAATGAAAAATTATAGACCCCCTGGCAAGAAAAAGGGATACTTTATTAAAATGTACAAAGCATGGAAAAGGTTAAATTTTGATAAAGGGAATGATGAGGACATTTCAAGATGGAAAGAAGATGGTACAGGTTTCTTGTGGGCCGTTGAACGAGGTGTTGTAATAGAAGGGGAGGAACCGATTCTATTGGATCCTGATGATGCTCAAGCACAGGAAATATTGGCATCTGGTGCGCCAGCATCCACTCCAGTAGTAAATCGTGAAAATGCTAGTCAGGGTGGTAGGCGTCGCACACCAGGGAAAAAAAGTAAAAAAACTGGAAGAAGATTTGACAACATTTCACAGCGGAATGCTGACGGCACATTCGGTAAATATGTACGTCCAACACCAACATACGAGAACCAACCGCGTTACAAAGGACGATTCATTACAGATGAACAATTGGAAAAACTTGGGCAAATTTCTGTGAATCAAACGTTGCCTAGAAGCGACGAGAGGGATGAACAAAATGCTGAGATTGAACGTAATTTTGATACTCCTCGTACACAGCCACAGCGGCGTAATGAAGAAGTTGAGCGGAATACTAACCGGTTGGGTAAGTTACAAAGGGAAGTAGAAACATTGAAAAACAACTTAAGACAACTAGGAATAAGTGATGGATCAGGAAGTAGTAGTGGAAACTCACAATTGGAGAGGGAAAAGAGAAGACTGGAGGGGCTAATTCAAAAAAAGGAGGAGGAAATCCAACGGATACAGGACCAACTGGTGGCGAGAGACAGACAGTCCGATTTACCCGTGGTAGACAATGATGGAGGTAACAATGATGGAGGTAACGATGATGATGGTGGTGGTGGCTTCGATAATGATAATGGCTTTAATAATGATGACGGTGGTGGTAGCTTTGATAATGAAGGTGGAAACTATAATACAGCTCCAGCAGAACAAGGGACAAATCAGCAAATACTGTTTCGAAACAATTTTGTTCAACCTGTACAGGTAGATGGTATTTTACGAAAACCAGTGCGGTTGTCCACGATTATATCATGGATGAAAAAGTGGGCAGAGTGGCGTTTTTGCGATGGGTTGAATAGACTGTACGAGAACATTAAACAACGTCCACGAAGTGAATTTAGTCAAATAAAGAGTATGATACATAAATTGACAATATCTCAAGTGCAGAACATGCCATTCTTGAATAACGTAGGCGCTAATATTGAATATGCCAGAATGTTCCCATCTATAGCATACTTCAGTGATCCACAGCTGTTGGATCTCAACCCGATACAGTATAGTCAAGAAACATTTAAGTTACGCCCGGCTTTGCTACAGTTGCCTGCCGCGCAACAACCCTATAATTTTAGGTTTGGGACCATTCGACGACCGCTAATTGGACAAGCTTCCGCATTGACTGACACTCATGTCATTTGCATTGACAATCAAGTTGGTTTACAGTTAAAATATGGGGAGAATATTGGAGTTGATGAAAAGTACAAAATACCACAGCGAAAACTGTTTGAAATTTGCTGTCTGATGCGTATGTACAAGAGGCAGCAAGCCAGATATATTTCTATTTTCGATCCTACCGTTGTCTTAAAGATGGTAATTGACATTTTAGACAGAGGATTCGGACAAGGTGTAATTGTTTATAAACCCTGGTTTAATTATGAAATGGATAGTGTAAAAACACTATTAGATCTGCCAAAACGTGAAATTGTTCATGCTATTTACGAAGCTTGTTGGAACTTAGAATTAAATGAAACTAGAGTGGAATCCAACGGAGCACAAATTCCAGATGGAACAACGTTAAATAATTACCATCGTGAAGGGGATGTACGAGAACCTAAACGTAAACGTTATAGACCAGCGGCATTGGGTGCAACAAGAGGGGATAACCGTCGAGTTCGGAGATTGATATACGAGGATGCAATAAGACAGATGACTGTCAGGTACACTACGTTGGTGAGAGAGTGGGGAAACGTGGGAAGTAACGACGGACAGGTAGTGTTGGACGAGTGGGGGTTGAGAAGAGGAGATGTATCCATTAGAGGTACCAGAGACGACACAGAACAACAAGCAGCTTTAATGGAAGAAAATTTAAACAACCAGGATGAAATTGCGCGACCATTGTTTGAATTGGAGCGTATCGACGTGGTTTTTAGCGAGCCTCAAATACGACGATTAGTGGATGGGTTACAGCAGGATATTAACAGAGGAAATGGCGTTGCTGCCACAAATGGAGTCAATCTACCGTTGGGGACTGGTACGCTTGCACAAAATGTTTACACGGCACTATTCACTAAAAAATTAAGAGGAGTAAAAAGAGGCAGAATTAGCAGCGTTTACGGAGATGAACGATATGAAGTAACGTGGCACATTCCTACCGACGTATTGGATGGACGAAACAATCTGAACCATACATCTGTTTTGACTAGGGATCAAATGTTAATGAACCATCG
>MDTG01439575.1_pt1 | contig 12493 bp, 9 predicted proteins | sample 811421 | NCBI WGS metagenome assembly MDTG01 (sample SAMN05326645, study PRJNA326480) | marine metagenome | isolation source: seawater | place: Pacific Ocean: South East | collected 2011 | reverse complement strand
CCAGAGTTATAGTTCAAGGGTTTACAGGCTCTCAAGCAACACTACACTCACAACAAGCTATTGATTATGGTACTAATATTGTTGGAGGAGTAACTCCTGGGAAGGGAGGTCAAATACATTTAGACAGGCCAGTTTTTGATACTATGGGAGAGGCTATTAATGATGTTAATCCAAATGCAGCTTTAATATTTGTTCCTGCACCATTTTGTAAAGATTCAATACTAGAAGCTGCTGAATCAGGAATTGAATTAATTATTTGTATCACCGAGGGAGTGCCCACGTTGGATATGTTAGTAGTTAAAAAAAGAGTCGATGAGCTTGGTGTTAGACTTATAGGCCCTAATTGTCCTGGAATTATAACTCCTGGAGAGGCAAAGCTTGGAATCATGCCAGGAAGTATTCATATGCCAGGCTCGGTTGGAATTATTTCTAGATCGGGAACCCTTACTTATGAAGCAGTTAAACAAACAACCGATCTTGGATTAGGACAAAGCAGTTGTATAGGAATTGGAGGAGATCCAATACCAGGATCTTCTTTTATAGACATTTTGAAGCTTTTTGAAGCTGATCAAGATACTAAGGCTATTGTTATGGTAGGAGAAATTGGGGGCTCTGCTGAAGAGGAAGCTGCTGAATTCATAAAATCAGAAGTAACAAAACCAGTTATTTCATACATAGCAGGACAAACAGCACCTGCAGGAAAAAGGATGGGTCACGCGGGCGCTATTATTGCTGGAGGTAAAGGTACAGCAGCTGATAAGATTCTAAAATTAGAAGAATGTGGAGTGAATATAGCTGAGAATCTTTTAGAAATAGGCACAAAAACTGTAGAAGTAATTAACTCATAACCCTAGTAAATTTTTTTGAGATCCACTGTAATCTTAAAATAATCAGAACAGCAAATATACTCAGACCACCAATCATTGCTATCCACATACCTGCAGCACCTAAAGGATTTCTAATACCATAATAAGTTAAGAAATAGCCTATAGGTATAGCTATAAGCCAGTAAACTATAAGAGTTATTACCATAGGAGCAAAAGTATCTTTATATCCTCTTAAAGCACCAATAGCACCTATTTGAGCTCCATCTGGTATTTGAAAGATTGCAGCAAAAATTAACAAGCTGCTAGCAACTACAACAACGGCTTCTTCTGAAGAAAACATTGAGCTTAATTGATCTTTAAATATTAAAATAATAATAGTATTTATTATTGCGATCATTGTGCATAAGAATACAGATGAGATTGAAGCAAATCTTGCATCAGACATTCTCTTTGCCCCAATAAGATTACCAACTCTTGTAGCAGCTGCAAGGCCAACTGATAAAGATATTACAAAAAAGAAACTTGCTATATTCATAGCAATTGCATGACCAGCAACAATCTCTGTGCCCAGCGGTGAAAGTATCATAGCAGCACCTGAAAACATAGCTAGCTCAATAAAGATACCTAAACCTATAGGGAATCCCAGTTTAAAAACTTCAACAAAAGTACTCATAGACGGAAAAGGAAGTTTTTTAAAAGGTTTAGTTATTTCATAATTCTTTGACTTAGCTATGTAGATTATTAAAGTTAAGGTCATAAATACAGAAACTATAGAAGTTGCATATCCGCAACCAACTCCACCCATTGCAGGAATTCCAAAATATCCATAAACAAAAATAATATCCAAAGGTATGTTTATTAACATTCCAGCTAAAGCTATATAAAAAATAGGCAATGTCAGTGTTAATCCTTCACTATAACAGCGCAAACAGGTAAAAATTGTCATAGCAAACATACCTATAGATAATGCTTTCAAGTAATCTCCAGCAGTTCTTGCAACTTCTGATTCCAACTGCAACATATTTACTAGAATATAAAGATTAGGATAGATTATTAAAAATAATAATCCCAACGAAATTGAAATCCATAAGACTTCACCTAACTTGTAACCAATCTTGCTGTATTCTTTTGCTCCATATAATTGCGCCATAATAGGAGTAATAGCAAATGTAACGCCAGCAATAAGTAACCATATAGGGTGCGTAAAGGCTGAGCCTATTGCAAGAGCAGCAAGATCTGTTGAGCTTGCTCTTCCAGCTACCAGAGTATCTGTTGTCCCCATAAAGACATATGAGACTTGTGAGCCAAAAATAGGAAGACCTATTTTAAGAAGGCTTTTAAACTCATTTTTAAACTTTGTTAACAATTTATCACCAAAAAAATTTTCGGTACTTTATCATATAAAAGTACTAAGTAAATGATAGGAGAAAATTATCAGAAAAGATAATAGACCATACTGGTTAAAAAAATTAAGTTCAAGAATAAATAAATATTATGTTAATCATTATCTTAAGCCACAATTTTTAAAATTAGGAAAAGGCGGGGCTTATTTTAAACCACAATATATCAATCTATTTGGCAAAAATATTTCTATTGATGATTATCCAACTTTAATAGGAGCTAAAGATGCAAATATCCAATTTACAACATGGAATATTGATAAGTGGGATGGAAAACTGGATATAGGAAAATATGTTCTTATAACCCCTGGGGTAAGAATTATGGCAGCTGAGCATATTTCTATTGGCGATGCTTGTATGTTTGCTCATGGTTCATATATATCTGATGCTGACTGGCATGGAATATATGATCGCTCTGAGCCAGTTGGTAATACTAAACCCGTGGTTTTGAAGGATAATGTATGGATTGGAGATAGTGCTATTGTTTGTAAAGGAGTTACTATAGGTGAAAATAGTATAATTGGTGCAGGGGCTGTTGTTACAAAGGATGTTCCACCAAATTCAATTTTTGCAGGAAATCCTGCTAAATTAGTTAAAACTTTGGATGAAAAAAAAGACTCAATTTCAAGAAAAGATTTTTTTAACGATCCAAAGAAACTTGCTGCTGATTTTGATGCATTAGATAAATACTCATTAAATAAAAATACTTTTTTTGGATGGATTCAAAGTATTTTTTGGCCTGACAATACTCATTGATAAAAATAGTAGCAGATAACAATATACTAGATTTAGATTTCTATTTAAGAGATACACTTGATTCTAGTGAATATCAGATCGATTATTTAGATGATATTAATATAAACAATAAAGCTTTAAATGATTGTGAAATACTAGTAGTTAGATCAACAATCAAAGTTAATAAAGCGCTTTTAAAAAATACAAATGTTAAATTTATTGGCTCTGCAACAGCAGGTATAAATCATATTGATATTAATTATTTAGATTCACATAATATTAAATGGGATTATGCACCTGGTTGTAATTCTTCTGCTGTTACGCATTATGTTTTAGCAGTAATTGCAGAATTAATAGAAAAAAACAAATTAGATTATGATGCAAAAATTGGAATCATTGGATACGGCAATATTGGTAAAAAAGTCTGGTATTACTTAAATGCATTAGGTTTCAATGTTTTTATAAATGATCCACTGATTAATGATCCTAATTTCGTTGATATTAAAACTATTCTTAAATGTGACCTAATCTCACTTCATGTACCTTTTACTGAAACTGGTAAATATAAAACCCATAATTTAATAGATAAAAATGAACTCGCGTTACTTAGTAATAAAATTCTAATTAATACTTCGCGAGGAGGAATTGTTAATGAAATAGCGTTAATTGAACAAGATAATGTTAGTTATATTGCTGATGTATGGGAAAATGAACCATCACCGTCAAAGTCTATAATAAATAAAGCATATATAGCTACTCCACATATTGGTGGATACAGCAAAGAGGGGAAAGTAAATGGGTCAAAAATGATAGCTATTGCTGTAACAAATTATTTAGAAACTTTTAAAAATAAAAATCCCTTCTTGTTTAAAAACCCAGCAGACAAAAAAACTATAAACTCTTCATTTGCAAAAGCTATTATTGATCCTATACCCTTATATCTATTTAAAGATACATTTGATGTAAATCTGATATCTAAAGAGATGAAATATGCAATTAGAGGAAAAATCGATAAGAAAAATATAGCTAATATTTTTATAAAGATGCGTAAAAATTATCCCTTAAGAAGTGACTTTGATACAACAAGTAACAAGTAATATGTCAATTAAGTAGCAAATAAGTTACTTTTATACAAAATCTATATAAATTTTCTATATATAACTTGTTTTAAAAAAACACATGTGTATTATATATGAGACCAATCTCACTTTTTTGGTATTAGAATTGCATTACTAATTACATAACTATTCAATATATATAATAATAATGAATGATAAATTAAAAAGAGCACAAAAAATAATTGAGAATATTTATTCTACAACTATTGGCAATACCTCTAATCCACCATCTATGAGTTTTTATCAATCTGATACATATAGATTCTTTTTCTTGCTTGCATTTATGCATGAGCATTTTAAGGGAAGTGATATATCTCAAGAGTATGCTATATCCTTGGTCCCAAAAAAGTATGCTTCACGAATTAAAAGACTACAAGTTTTAAAACATTCTGTTCATCTTGGATATATCAATGAAACTCAATCTTTGGTTGATAAGAGAAGAAGAATGTATACCCCATCTGATTCTATGATCAAAGACTTTTTAGAAATGACGGAATCAGTTTCAACCTTTACTGAAAGAAAAGCTTCTTAAAGAATTTAAGAAGAGCAGGATAATCCTATATCTGCCGCCCAATCTGGGCTCTCTTTTGCATATTTTTCATAATCAGGCATCTCATCATAAGGATTTTTTATAACATGCATCAGATTATCAATTTCTTCAAAAGACCCATCTTCTGCTTTATCTATTGCAATTTGAAGTAAATAATTTCTTAAGATATATTTTGGATTATTGTTATTCATCAAATTAATTCTGGAAGTTATGTCTGTTTGTTCTTCTTTATGTCTTTTCGTAAACTTTACAGCCCAATCATTTAAAACCGGATTAAGTCTTATTGAATTATTTTCTTTAATTATATTACTCAAGCTTCTAAATGTTCGAGAATAATCTAATCTTTCTATTTTCATAATATTTAATAGCTCTTGAATTAAATCTTGATCGGTTTCAAGATTATTTTTAAGGCCTAATTTATTTTTATATGAGTCAAATAAAGATTTTGCATATTCAATCTCATAAGATGATAATATTTTTTTTAATAAGGGCTTATCAACAATTTTACTAAAGGTATGTGCTAAGGCCGAACAATTCCATAAACCAATATAAGGCTGATTTTCATAAGAGTATCTCCCAGAAGTATCAGAGAGATTGCACACATGTGATGGATTGAATTTATCCATAAATCCATATGGACCATAATCAAGAGTCTCACCAAGAATAGACATATTATCAGTGTTCATAACTCCATGACAAAATCCTACCGCTTGCCACCGAGCGATCAATTTAGCAGTACTTGAAACTATAGTGCTTAATAAATATTCATATTTATTACTTTTATCAGCTTCTTTTGAAAAATATTCTGATAAAACATAATCACATAGCTCTTGATGTTTTTTTTGCTCATTATCATAAAAAAACTTTTCAAAATTACCAAATCTAATATGAGTTAGCGCTGTCCTAGCTATCATAGCTGCATCCTCAGATTTCTCTCTATAAACAGGATCTTTACTACTAAAAATCATTAATGATCTTGAAGAGGGCACACCCAGAAAATGCATAGCTTCTCCACAAAGGTATTCTCTTAAAGATGATCTTAAAACAGCTCTACCATCTCCAAATCTAGAATATTTAGTTTTACCAGAACCTTTTACATGAATATCTAGCTTTTTATTATTTTTATTAACCTCGCCTATTAAAACTCCTCTACCGTCACCTAATTGCTGAACATATTGACCAAATTGATGACCAGCATAATTCATTGAGATTATTTGATTATTAGGAATTTGTATTGTCCCGTTAAAAAGATCCATCAGTTGTTTTGGGCTTATTGATGATAATCCTAAATCATCTAAAAATTGTTTATTATGATGAACGATATAAGGCTCATTTAGTGGCTCTTGCACTTGATTTGAGTAGAATCCCTTTCCCAGATCAATAAAGGAATTTTGTTTAATAATTTTTCTAAGATTTTGCATTTATAAGATTAACTAATACTTATATATGTATAATTTACCCTAGTTCTTAAGAAATAAAGCAAATAAGGATAATTAAATACAAATGTTAAGTTTAAGCCAAGAATTTATATGGTTTGGTGTCGTTTTCTATGATCTGTTGCTTGCAGTATTTTTATTTCGATATTTTGGTAAATACGGCCTTTATTGCGCAGTAATAATAGGAATTGTTCTTGCAAATCTTCAAGGCGGCAAAGTTACTGAGTTAACTATGTTTGGGCACACTTTTAATGCAAGTATGGGAGCAATTTTGTATTCTGGTATTTATTTTTCTACAGATTTATTAAATGAACGATATGGTAAATCTGAAGCTAATCGCGCTGTTATGCTTGGCTTTATTGCAAATATTGCTGTTCTAATTACGCTGCTTATGAGCTTACAATTTATACCATCTAATCTTACTGGATCAGCGCTAGAGATTCATGATGCAGTAAATACATTAGCTAATTATTCACCATATTTTATAATTGGCTCTTTAACAGCTTATTTAATTAGCCAAAGATTCGATGTTTGGCTTTTTCACTATTTAAAAGAAAAAACTCAAGGTAAAAAATTGTGGTTAAGAAACAATGTATCAACTATCTTGTCACAGCTGCTTGATACATTAATTTATCAGGTCACCTGGGTTATTGCGACTGATGTTACATTTACACAAGCTTTCTTTTTAGCTTCAACTAAATATATTTTAAAGGTATTTATAGCCTTAATAGATACTCTATTTATCTATTGGGTAAGAAATTGGAAGGTGAATGAGTAGTTTTAAAATAGAAAAAAAATTACTATTACAGTAAATCATACAAAATTGTTTCTACTTACATATGAAAAAAATTTATAAAACAGAAGAAGAGTGGCGAAAAGAGCTTTCAGATGAATCTTTTGAGGTGGCTAGGCTTGGCGGAACAGAGAGACCTTTTACTGGAAAATATTGGGATTTTAAAAAAGAGGGATCATATAAGTGCATTTGTTGTGGAACAGTTTTATTTGAATCTGATACAAAATTTGATGCTGGCTGCGGTTGGCCAAGCTTTTTTCAACCTAAAAATAAAGAAGTCATCAAAGAATTAGCTGATTATTCACTTTTAATGAGCAGAACTGAAGTGCGATGTTCAAATTGTGATGCTCATTTAGGGCATGTATTCAATGATGGCCCTAATCCTACTGGCCTTAGATATTGCATAAATTCAGTATCGATAGATTTTATGGATGAAAAAAACTAAAGTGAAAAAACAGGATCATCACCAAACCTTATTATGTTAAATTCCTATTTTAAAGTGGGCGGATGGACTGGTATCTCCAGAGTATTTGGTTTATTAAGAGACATAACAACCACTAGTTTGCTTGGATCATCATTATTACATGATATTTTTGTAGTAGTTTTAAAGATACCAAATGTTTTTAGAAGATTTTTTGCAGAAGGTGCATTTAGTCAAGCTTTTATTCCAGTTTACAATGAATATGAAGAGCATAAGACTGCAGCAGAAACCAAAGAATTTATTAATAATCTTTCTGGAACATTACTTACATTTTTATTTGGTTTCACTCTTTTAGCATTATTTCTTGCTCCAATATTTATTTTACTATTTGCTCCAGGGTTTTATTTTGACCCCTTAAAAAAAGATATAGCAGTAGATGTTTTAAGAATAATGTTTCCTTATTTAGGATTAATTTCACTTGTTGCATTTGCTGGAGGCATCCAAAACTCTCATAAGAAGTTTTCTTTACCCGCAGCAACTCCTGTAGTGTTTAATTTATGCATAATTTTGTCTGCATTTTTCTTAGCACCAATTTTTTCAGTACCAATTTTTGGTTTAGCTTGGGGAGTCTTATTGGCGGGCATAATTCAACTGCTTATTCAATTGGCCCCTTTAAAACAGATTGATAGATTGCCAATTCCAAGATTAGACTTTAATAATCAAGGAGTAAAAAAGGTATTTTTTTTAATGCTTCCAGCACTACTTGCAGGAGGAGTTGCTCAAATAAATTTACTTATAGATACTATTTTTGCATCTTTACTAATTACAGGTAGTCCAACATGGTTATATGTATCAGATAGACTTATTCAGTTTCCTCTTGGAATATTTGCTATTGCAATAGGCACAGTGCTTTTACCAACTCTTTCAAAAGCTAATCAAAATGAAAACCTTAACCTTTTTAAAGACCAGCTAAAAAAATCACAACAGTTAGTAATGTTTTTAGCAATTCCGTCATTTGTAGGTTTGGCTCTATGTTCAGATCATTTAATTAGCACTTTATTTCAAAGAGGAGAGTTTACATTTAGTGATGTACATCAAGCATCAAAGAGTTTAATAGCTTTTTCTTTAGGCTTACCTTTTTTTATGTTAATGAAAGTACTCGTTCCGGCATTCTTTTCTAGACAAGATACTAAAACACCTATGTATGCCGCAATAGCTGCCTTAATTTCTAATATTATTCTTAATTATATTTTTGTTTTTATTCTCGGTTATGATCATGCTGGATTAGCCTTAGCTAGTTCAATATCAGCATCTTTAAGTTGCGGTATTTTATTTTTGATTTTAGTTAATGGTAAATATATACAATTACAGAATCCATTTAATAGATTCAATTTATCTATATTAACCGCATCTATTATTGTAGGAATTTTCTTAATTTATGGACCGTTTAATATAGATTTTAATTCTTTAAGCTTTACCGAAAGATTGCTAACCTTACTTTTAGAAGTAGGATTTTCTATATTATTATATTTAGGCATTACCAGAGTTGTTATTGGTAAAAGCTTACGGAGTCTTTTCTAGGTCTATGCATTTAATAAGAGGACAAAACAATATAAACCTTTTTAAAAAGAGACATCCTAATATCTCTATGTCAGCAACAATTGGAAATTTTGATGGATTACATCTCGGTCACCAAGCTATTTTAAAAAATTTAAAAGAAGAAGCAAAACGATTAGACACCTCAACCCTTGTATTTTTTACTGAACCTCATGCAGCTGAATATTTTTCTAATAAAGGATTAATAGCAACTAAGTCTCCTCCAAGACTTTGCCCCTGGAGAGAAAAATTTAGACTACTAAATAATTTTGGGATTGAATATGCTTGTTTTCTTAAATTTAACTCATCATTAAAATCAATGGAGCCTAACGTTTTTATTAAAGATATTTTAGAAACAATGAATTTAAAATCTTTAATAGTTGGCGATGATTTCAGGTTTGGAGCTGAAAGAGAAGGCGATTTTACATTATTAAAAGATTGGGGAAAGCAATCAAATGTAGTAGTTTCAAATACTGAGACTATAACGTATAAAGGTGAGAGAGTTAGTAGTACAAGAATCAGAAAAGCTTTAATGGAAAATAATTTTGAAGTAGCAAAGGAATTATTGGGAAGACCCTATACTTTTTCTGGAAAAGTAGTCTTTGGTAATCAACTAGGAAGAACAATCGATGTGCCAACTGCAAATCTATGGATACCAAAACAAAGACTCCCTATTTCAGGCGTATACGCAGTTAATTGCCGACTTAAAAATAAAACCTATCAAGGAATTTCTAATATGGGTGTAAGACCAACGATTGGAGGGGAAAAGCCTGTGCTAGAGGTTCATCTATTTGATTTTAATAAGGAAATATATGGAGAAAGATTAGATATTGAGTTTAAATTTAAGATAAGGGATGAAAAAAAGTTCAAAAACTTAGATTTTTTAAAAGAACAGATACAAAAAGACATATCTTTGGCTAAAAAACTTTTACAATAGCACTAATTATGACTATTAATTATAGGGATACCTTAAATCTCCCAGAAACTGAATTATCTATGAAGGCTGGTCTTGCTAAAAAAGAGCCAGAGATACTTGATTATTGGAACTCAATTGATCTTTATAATGAAATTAGAAAGAAAGCTTCTGGGCAGAAGCAATTTATTCTTCATGATGGACCGCCTTATGCTAATGGAGAAATACATCTCGGACACTCAGTTAATAAAATACTCAAAGATATAACAATCAAAATCCAAACAATGCTTGGAAAAGATGCACCTTTTATTCCAGGCTGGGATTGTCATGGTCTTCCAATAGAACTTAATGTTGAAAAAAAACATAGAAAAAATAAAGAGCTATTAAGAAACAAGCAAGATTTTATTAAAGCTTGCAAAGAATATGCTTTAACCCAAGTTGAAAATCAAAGAAATGATTTTATTAGACTGGGTGTTTTAGCTGACTGGCCTAATCCTTACAAAAGTTCTGATGCCTCGTTTGAAGCTGATACTTTAAGAGCTTTGGCAACAATAATTAAAAATAATCACTTACAAAGAGGTGAAAAGCCTGTTCACTGGTGCCAAGATTGTGGCTCAGCGCTTGCTGAAGCAGAGGTTGAATATCAAGATAAGAGTTCAAAAGCAATTGATGTTTCATTCGAGGTATCTAAAGACTCTTTAAATAAAATTGCTTCTTTATTTAATTTTAAGATAAAGAAAAAATGCTCATTTATTATTTGGACTACAACGCCATGGACACTTCCTTCAAATGTTGCTGTTTGTATTAACAAAACTTTAGATTACTCACTTGTTGAGACCAAAGATGAATATATGATTATTGCATCTGAATTAATTAATTCATGTTCATTGAGATGGGATATTAATCTAAAAGAAGTATCTAAAATAAAAGGTGAGATGCTTAAAGACATAAATTTAAATCATCCATTTTTAGATAGGCATTCAATTTTACTTTTTGGCGACCATGTAACAATAGAGGCTGGAACTGGTTGCGTTCATACTGCACCAGCACACGGTTTAGATGATTTCTTTATATGTAAAGAAAATAATATTGAACCAATTAAGGCCTTAAATAATAAAGGATTATTTAAAGAAGAATATGAAGACATTGCAGGACTACCTGCATTTAAAGCAGATCCTTCTATTATTGAAATCCTAATTTCTAAAAATGCATTAATAAATGTTGAAAGTTATGAACATTCATACCCGCATTGCTGGAGACATAAAACACCTTTAATTTTTACTTCCACTCCTCAATGGTTTATATCAATGAATAAATCAAATCTATTATCAGATGCAAAAGCTTCTGTTGATAATATTAATTGGGAGCCTAATTGGGGTTTGCAGAGAATTAAATCTATGCTTGAAGAGCGGCCTGATTGGTGTATTTCGAGGCAAAGAAATTGGGGTGTTCCAATTACCTTGGTTGTGCATAAGGATTCAGGAGAAATTCATCCAGATCAAGAAAAACTTTTTAATATTTTTGCAGATTTAATAGAAGAATCAGGTATAGCAATTTGGGATGCAATTGAGTTATCAGATTATATAGACAACGCTGAGGAATATATAAAGATTACAGATACATTAGATGTTTGGTTTGATTCTGGCGCCACTCATTTTTCAGTACTTGAAAAGAGATTAGGCAAGGATACTATTGCAGATTTATATCTTGAAGGATCCGATCAACATAGAGGCTGGTTTCAATCATCCTTACTAACTAGTATTGCTATTAATGGGAGACCACCATACAAGGAAGTATTGACGCACGGCTTTGTTGTAGATGATAGAGGACGTAAACAATCAAAATCATTAGGCAATGTTGTATCACCACAAAAAGTTTGGAATTCACTTGGAGCAGACATATTAAGGCTATGGGTTGCAGCAACTGACTTCAGAAGTGAGATGAACGGATCTGATGAAATTTTAAAAAGAATTTCAGATCAATATAGAAGAATAAGAAATACTTTTAGATTTTTACTTGGAAACCTTAATGATTTTAATTATCAGAAAGATGCTATTGCTCTAGATGATATGGTTGAATTAGATAAATGGATACTAAATTCTACTCTAGTGCTTCAAGAAGAAGTTCAAGAATGCTTTAAAAAATATCAATATCATAATGCTGTTCAAAAAATTCATAATTTTTGTGTGAGTGAACTAGGTGGGATTTTCTTAGATATAGTAAAAGATAGGCTATATACAACAGGAACAGATTATCATGCAAGAAGATCATGCCAGACAAGCATGTATCACATTATTAATATCCTTGTAAGGCTTGTGAGTCCTATCCTGTCCTTTACAGCTGAAGAAATTTGGCAGACCTTTGAGCCTCTTAAAAAACAAGAAAAATCTGTATTTTTATCTCGATTTATTAATGAAATAAATACTTTAGATCAAGGTCTTACAAATGAAGAATGGAAGGTTTTATTTAAAATAAAAGATTTAGTTAATCAGTCTATTGAATCAGCAAGAAATGAAGGGCTAATTAAAGGTTCTTTAGATACTATTGTTGAGATCACATGTCCTTCAGATACATACAATGTATTAAATAAATTTGGCAGCGAGCTGCATTTTGTTTTTATCTCGTCAGAAACGATCTTAAAAGAAGGCAAGTCTCTTGCAATAAATATTACAAAATCTGAGCATAAAAAATGTACCAGATGTTG
>MDTG01421443.1_pt1 | contig 12495 bp, 11 predicted proteins | sample 811421 | NCBI WGS metagenome assembly MDTG01 (sample SAMN05326645, study PRJNA326480) | marine metagenome | isolation source: seawater | place: Pacific Ocean: South East | collected 2011 | reverse complement strand
GATTGCATATACGGCAGCAGGACCATTAGCAGCCCCACCTCTAGCTACGTCAGCACCAACTGGATTACAAGAACCTTTTTCCATTCTTATTCCCCATTCGTCCACTGGTATTCCGTTAGGTTTACCAACATCACCTGCTCCAGCCATTGATAACCACGCGTCAGTCATTCTCCATCCTAAGTCAGGAGCTCTTTTACCGTAGTCCATGTGACCGTATATTTGAACACCGTCAATTGTTTTCACGTCTTCTGAAAAATATTTAGCGATGTCTTCATAAGCAGACCAATTTAATGGAACACCTAAGTCGTAACCGTATTTGGCTTTAAACCCTTTTTTTATTGCAGGTCTGTCGAACCAATCTTTTCTAAACCAATAAAGGTTAGCAAATTGTTGGTCAGGCATTTGATATAAGTCGCCGTCTGGACCTGTAGTAAACTGTTTACCTATAAAATCATCAAGATCTAAAGTTGGTAAAGTAACATCTTTACCTTCTCCAGCCATCCATTTCGTTAAGTTTACAGCTTGTTGCATTCTAGCATGAGTACCAATCAAATCTGAGTCATTGATATATGCGTCGTAAATACTTACGTTAGTTTGCATTTGTGTTTGTACAGCCATTACAACGTCACCTTCTCCAAGCAATTGATGGTTTACTTTAATTCCAGTAATTTCCTCAAAAGCTTTTGTTAAAACTTTAGACTCATACTCGTGAGTTGGAATAGTTTCAGACAATACTTTGATAGACATTCCTTTAAATGGCTTCGCAGCATCTTGGAACCATTTTAGTTCAGCAACTCTTTCTTTTTCAGATAGAGTTGAAAGACTAAATTCCCCTTTCGCCCATTTGCTTATTGCATCTGAATAAGCGTTTGACGAAACTAAAGTGAAAGCAACAGCGATAGCTATAATAGATTTAAATGTTTTTAACATTAATTCCCCCGTTGTTGTTTGTGTTTTTTATAATTGAAACAAAATACAACTCGATTGTACAGATTTTTATTTTTAAAAAAAATACAACTTAAGATTGATTTATGTAATTAAAGATCTTTTAATAGCTGTAGACCAACCTTTAATGAGAACATTTCTTGAAATATTTTTCATTTTAGGTAAAAATTTTCTATCTAAGCTCCAATTCCTAGAAATGTCTTTTAAAGATTTGTACACTCCTATTTGAAGTCCTGCCATAAAAGCTGCCCCGGCCGCGGTGGTTTCTTGAACTTTTGGTCTCAATACTTTTACATTGACTACATCGGACAAAAATTGTGAAAACCAATTATTCATAACCATCCCTCCATCTACCTTTACTATCCTTGGTCTTAACCCATCATGTTTCATCGCCTCGAATAAATCATAGGTTTGGAATGCAACAGCTTCAATAGTAGCTCTAATAATTTCTTTTGGACTTGTATCTCGAGTTATTCCACTTAAAACTCCTCTAGAATTTGCGTTCCAATGGGGTGCTCCTAAACCAGTAAAAGCCGGAACTAAATAAATACCATTGTTTCCTTTTAAAGATTTAATAATTTTTTCTGTTTCTGGGGCTTTCTTGAAAAATTTCATTCTGTCTCTTAACCATTGTACTCCAGCTCCAGCAATAAATATAGAACCTTCCATTGCATAAGTTGTTTTGCCATTAATTCTATAACCGATAGTAGTAAGCAATCTATTTTTTGAGTATATTTTTTTATTACCAGTATTTAATAAAACAAAAGCTCCAGTTCCATACGTGCTTTTCAAAGAGCCTGGTTCAAAACAACATTGACCAATGGATGCTGATTGTTGATCGCCCACCACCCCAGTTATTGGAATTGATTTTCCGGTAATTGATGGATGAGTTTGTCCATAATCATCTGCACAATCCTTTACTTCAGGAAGAATGTGTTTCTTTATTTTTAATAATCTTAATATTTTATCGTCCCATTTATTACTTGAAATATTGAATATCATAGTTCTGCTAGCATTTGTTGCATCGGTAGCATGAACCTCTCCTTTAGTAAGTCGCCAAATCAAAAAAGAGTCTATAGTTCCAAACAGTAATTGTTTTTTATTCATTAACTGTCTCGATTTAGAAACATTATCAAGAATCCATTTAATTTTTGTAGCTGAAAAATAGGAGTCAATTAATAAACCTGTTTTATTAAAAATCATTGTTTCTTTATTTTTTTTCCTTAATTTTTTACAAAATTCCTCTTGTCTTCGATCTTGCCAAACTATGGCTTTATAAACAGCTTTACCTGTTTTTTTATCCCATAAAACAGTAGTTTCTCTTTGGTTAGTTATTCCAATAGCAAGTATTTCACCCTTCATTTTTTTTGCTTTAATAATTACCTCTCTTAGTGTTTTAAGTGTGGTTTTCCAAATTTCTTCTGGGTCGTGTTCTACCCAACCACTCTTAGGAAAATATTGAGTAAATTCTTTTTGTGATGAAAAAATAGGCTTACCTTTTAAATCAAAAAGAATTGATCTATTAGAAGTCGTTCCAGCATCAATTGATATTATAAATTTTTTCACTTAAAAAGTTCCCACTTCAAATTGAGTTTTTTATCTTCTACAATTGCATCTATCATAGCAATCATTAAAGGTAATTTTTTTTCATCAAAATCTTGCTTTACTTTTTTAGATATTTCAACAGCTAATTCTGCTCCTTCGACAGTAACACCATTCATTTTTTCTTTTTTGGCTTTAGAAAAAGTTAAACCTTCTCCAATATAGGATCCCATTTTAGCATTCCTTCCGCCTCCTGAACTTACGTATAGATCACCTAATCCAGCTAGTCCTTTTACTGTTTCTTTTTTTCCTTTAAGATGTTCAACAAATATCTCCATCTCATATATTGATTGTTTAATTAAAGCTGAGGCTGTATTTAAATAATTTTTTTCTCGAATACTATCTATTGCGTTAGAACTGCACAGGCCTTTTGCTGCTCCTACGGCCATAGAAAAAATATTTTTTATGGCAGCAGAAACCTCTACACCATTTAAATCTTCAGAACACGAAATATGATAATAATTTGTATTAATCATAGCGGCTATTTTCTTTGCTGTTTTAGTTTCTGCATTAGCTACAACAACACTACTATGAATTCTATTTGCTAAGCCAGCTGCTAGACAAGGTCCTCCTACTGCAGAAATATTAATATTTGTAAAGCCCTCGGACGATAACAACCTTTTTAGTTTGTCTACCAGTAACTCATATTTATTTTCATAAATACTTAAGCCTTTAGTTAACATTAGTAGATCAGGTATTTTTCTACCTTTATAAGCTTTACTAAATTGATTTGAGACCCATTCAATTCCTTTTGAATTAACACCAAGAACTATTAAGTCTATATTTGACTTAAGCAATTCATCTAATTTTTCAAATTTAAATAACTTTATCCCATTAGGAATACTTATATTTAAACCGGGATGAAAATTTTTAGTCTTTTTTAAATTATCAATAAATTCATTTTCTAGATGAGTGCCAACAATGTTAATATCATGATTATTGTCCAGGCAAGGAAAAGCAAATGCTGTTCCCATTGCACCGGCGCCTATAATTAACACTTTAGACATACTAATCTTTAAATAATATTTTTTTGATTATTAAAAGAAGTGATATTAGCTCAATTTTTCCAATAATCATAAACATTATAAGAAACAATTTTGAAGATGTTAATAAATTAGCAAAATCTATTGTGTTTAATCCATAAGAATTAGAAATAGTTGTGTTGGTTAATGTAAGAATTGATAATTTAAAAGCATTTTCAAAGTCAAAGTTATTAAATAATAATAAACCTGACAAAATAAACAAACATATAAAAAAAGAAATAAATATATAAAAAGATAATTTAATATTCTCGTTAGTAATTTTGTTGTCTGAAGATAGAATTTTCTGATTAAACACATTGTGAGGTCTTACAATTTTAATTATTTCTATAAACGAAGCTTTAAAAAGTATGTAAAATCTTAATAATTTAATACCAGACGAATTTGAAATTATTGACCCTCCAATAATTGTAAGAAATAAAAGTAACATTGAAAAATTATTAGGAATATCTGAAGTAATAATACCTGAATTTGCTATACTACTTGAAACATTTATTAAAACATCAAGATAGTTAGCATTATTTATAGGTACATATAAAACAAAAGAAAAGACCAAAATTACAATTAAAATAAAATAGTCTTCATAATGATTTCTAAAAAAATTTTTATTAAAAATATTATATATAAAAAAAATATTTAAACTAGATAGTATAAAGGAAAAAATTAAAATAATTTTTTGTAAATTAGTTTTTATAACCAAACTTGCTGAATTAGCAGGCAAAAAACCACCAGTCGAAATTAATGACATTGATAAGTTTAAACTGTTAAATAGTCTTATATTTGAAGTTGCAAGTAATACAAATATTAAAAGTGTTAGCAAGGTATATAAAAAGAATATCTTAATTGATATTTTTTTAATATTATTTTCAGGGTTTAAACTCTTATCACTAGAAAAAACTAAATTATTTAATTTGTATTGAAATTGCGTGTTTGAAAAAAAAAGTACCAAAAAAATAAGAAAATATAGACCACCCAACCATTGAGAAGATGACCTCCAAATTATAAGAGTTGGATCTAAATATTTAATGTTTTTAAATACTGAAAATCCAGTTCCAGTTAAACCCGAAATAGACTCAAAAATTGAATTTATAAAAGTTATTTGATAAATGCTGAAATAAATTGGTATTGATATTAAAAAAGACGATAATAAATATATCAATATTATTAAAACTAACTGTTCTTGAAAAATAATTTTTTTTGAAGAATTTTTCCCTATAAAATAAAAAATAGCTCCTAAAACTATAGACAAAATTAAACTATACAAATACGAGTCGGTATTAAGAAAATAATTAAAGTAAGAGGAATATAGAATATTAACAAAAGCTAAAATGCTTATAGGAAAACAAAATAAACCTAAATAATAACTGATACCTTTAAAATTCATTATTAAATAGAGGTGATGCTAAAGATACTCTCAACTTCTTTAAGTTGTTCTCTTTTTGCTAAAAAGACGACTAGATCACCTTTTTCAAAAGTAAAATTCGATCTTGGTATAATAACTTTATCTTTTCTTACAATAGCTCCTATTCTAATATCTTCAGGTAAGTTAGAGTCTTTAATTTTTTTATTCAATAATTCAGATTTTTCTAAAATTTTTGCTTCTATAAATTCGTATTCGCCATCAAGAATAGAATAGACTGTACCTATAGTTCCTCGATGAACATGCTCCATAATTCTAGAAACAGTCGTCATTCTTGGGTCTACTAGATCATCAATGTTTAATGAGTCCTGTAGTAAGTTATAATTAGTTTTATTTACTATTGCGATTGTTCTTTTTTTCTGGCCTGTTTTTTCAGCTAATACACAAGCCATCATATTGTTCTCATCATCATTGGTTAACGCCAATACAGTTTCAGAATCTTCTAAGTTGGCTTCTTTAAGAATTTCTTCATCTAACGCGTCACCATTTATTACAATTGATGATGATAAATCACTAGCTATTTCTTCGGCTCTTTTTTTATCTTTTTCAATTATCTTTACTCTTATGTCCTCGAAATTGGACTCTAACATTTTAGCTAAATTTAATCCGATATTACCTCCACCAATGATCAAAATATTTTTTGCTGTTTTTTCTTCATGGCCAAATGATTTAAGAATTGCGTTTAACTGATCGCTACTTATAACAACATAAACGTTGTCACCTTCTAATAATTTGTCATCTTTTTTAAGGTATTGAAATTTTTCTTTTCTAAGTGCGCCGAGTATATTAGCTTTAAAATCAGGATATTTTTTTGTTAAATCCTTCAAAGGAATATTTTTTATAGGACAATTTTTTTCGATTGAAATTTCTAACATTTTTACTTTATCTCCTCCAAAAGGAACATTGTCTAAAGCTCCAGGAGCCTCCAGCCTTCTATATAATGCTTTAGCAACTTCAAGCTCTGGAGAAATGATTACATCAATAGGAATATTAGAATTATTATAGAGCTTTCCCCATTTTCCTTCTAAAAATTCTTTAGTCCTAATTCTTGCAATTTTTTTTGATACATTGAATAAAGAACTGGCTAATTGACAAACAATCATATTTGTTTCATCGTTTCGAGTAACTGCGATTACCATATCTGCTTTTTCTGCACCGGCATTCTCTAATACTGTAGGTAAAGAAGCTCTACCAACAACACCTTTTACATCTTGAGTATCATTTATTTTTTTTATATCCTCTGATGATTGGTCTATAACTGTTACTGAATGACCTTGTGCTGATAATTGTTTACTAATTGAAAAGCCGACTTTGCCGGCTCCACATATAATTATATTCATTTTAATTGATGCCTTTTATGCCTAATGATTTTAGCTTTCTGTGTAAAGCGGATCTCTCCATTCCTATTTGATCAGCCGTTTTGGAGATATTACCATTATTTGTTTTAATTTTGTTCAATAAATATTTTTTTTCAAATTCTTCTCGTGCTTCTTTTAAGGGAAAATTCATAGCATTATTAAATGTATTTTCAAGACTTTCGATTTTAGGATTTTTAGTTAAAATATCATTTAGAAGTTGATTGGTATTTGTTTCGTTTTCGTTTACAGACAATATTGTTATTCTTTCGACCAAATTTCTTAGTTCCCTAATATTTCCCGGCCAATCATAAGTATATAATAGGTCATTCGAAGTGTTTAAATTAATTTCTTGAACCCCATTTAATTCTGCCAATTTTTTTTTGAAATAATTTATTAGTAACGGAATATCACTAGTTCTCGATTGTAAAGAAGGGACTTCTATAGGAACTACATTCAGCCTATGATAAAGGTCTTCTCGAAAAGTTCCGCTTTTCACCAAATCACTTAAATTTTTAGAAGTTGAAGATATAATTCTTATGTTTACATTAATATCTTTAGTTCCATTTACTCTTTTAAATCTTTGATCAATTAAAACTCTTAATATGTTTGCTTGTGTTTCGAGAGGTATTTCTGAAACTTCATCTAATAACAAGGTACCGTTATTTGCTTTTTCTAAAATTCCATAAGAAACACTACCATCACTCAGTTCTTCTCCGTATAATTCTTTTTCATATTTATTTTCATCTAGCAAAGCTGAGTTCAAAACTACAAATGGATTTTTTGATCTCAAAGAATTTTTATGGATTTTTCTTGCAATTAATTCTTTTCCAGTACCAGTTTGACCTGTTATTAAAATTCTACTTTCAGCTACAGATATTTTGTTAATACTTTTTTTAATTTTAGTGATTTCAACACTTTCTCCTATTAAATCAAAAGAGTGGAATAGTTTACTCTCTAAACTTTCTTTGTCCTTTTTTAAAGTTGCATGCTCTAAACCTCTTTTAACATAATTTAGTATCTTTTCTTTAGAAAAAGGTTTTTCTACGAATTCATAAGCGCCAATTCTAATAGCATCAACAGCTACTTGTACATTTGCATGACCTGAAATCATTATTACTGGAACAGATTTATTTAATTTTTTTATCATTTTTAATAAATCAATTCCGTCTTTATCAGCTTTGTCTAATTTAATATCTAATATAGCTAAATCAGGTAATTTTTTATTAAGTTCAATACTCGCTTGATCATAATTAGCTGCAGATCTCACTACATATCCTTTTTCTTCTAAGATATTGCAGATTAAAAATCTTATATCAGCGTTATCATCGATAACTAATATTTCATTTTTCATTTAATGTGGGTAAAGAGATTGCAACTACTGTTCCTTCTTCTTTGTTATTTATAATTAAATCTCCAGAATGTTCTGTTATAATTTTTTTTACGATTGGTAAACCTAAACCAGTACCATTTTTTTTTGTAGTAAAATATGGTGTCATTATCTTTTTTGTATCTTTAATACCAGTACCATTGTCACTCAATTTGATAACTATATATTCATTATTTGATGTAATATCTAGTTCAATTTTTCCTTTAAAATTAGCTTTTTTCAGTCTTATTTCAGAAATAGACTCATCAGAATTCTTTATTAGATTAATAAAAACTCTATAAAGCTGCTCTTCATCGCCATTAATAAATAAACTCTTATTTTTTTTAATAATATTAATATCACTTTTAGATGACATTGACATAAACTCTACTGCTCTATTAACAACATCTAATAAATTTATTTTTTTGAAAATTGGACTTGGCATTCTTGCAAAACTTGAAAATTCATTTACAAGTGTCTCTATATCTTTTATCTGTCTATTTATTGTCTCCAAGTATTTTACAAAGTCTTCTTTTCCCTCGGAAACCCTTTTTGAATACTTTTCTCTTAAACTATCTATAGAAAGCTGAATAGGAGTTAAAGGATTTTTTATTTCATGCGCAAGTTTTCTAGCAATACTCTCCCAAGCAGAATATCTTTCTGATTGTAAAAGTTTTTCTTGCTGTTTTTCTAATCTATTAATCATGTTATTAAAATTTTTATTTAACAATTTAAACTCTTCATCAGTTTCATCCTCTCTAACTTTAGTATTTAACTCGCCTTTACTTATTTTATCAGAAGCTTTGATAAGATTAACGATGGGCTTAGTAAGTCTGGTAGCAAATGATATAGCTATAAAAGTAGATAAAAATAATAATAAAGTTACAACTATTATATAAATTATAGCAAAAGTTAATTTTATTCCTAATTGTTTATTTTCAAAAGAATAATAAAAGTTTACGGCTTGTTCTGTTTCATTTAAATAATTTAATATTTTTGGTTCAATGTCTCTAGAAATATATAGATATGTATCTATCAAATTATTAATTTTGATCATTGCTGAAGGCTTAGAGTCTTGACTGTTTTGAATAATAACTGGAGAACCTTTAGAAGCTTTTCTGAAACTATCATCTATAGGAATAATAAAATCATTTTCATCATTTTTTGTATCAGAAAATATAATATTTCCTGAACTATCTATTAAATAAACATCATCAACTTTTCTCAGTATTTTTTCTGACCAGAGAACTGCTTTAAATTGTTTTGGATTTGTATAAAATAAATTTGAAATTCTGTTTATGCCTACTCCCATAATTAAAACATCACCACCTATTGATTTTTTGTTATCTTCAAGGTAATTTTTAGCCACATCGTATGAATTATTTACAGCTAATTTAATTTTATCATTAAAAAAATTTTGAATCCCAAAGTTAAATAAAAATAAAGAAAATATCGCTATCAGTAAAGAAGGTATAAAAGTGAAAAGTGTAAAAAGAGAGATATATTTTATGCTTGTTTGTGATCCAGCCCGATTCTTTTTTTGAGCGCTATAAACTCTTAAAATATTTTTAAAAATTAAATAAAAGAATATAAGTAGTAATATAAGGTCAATAATTAAAAGTATCTGTAAATTAAGTTCTGTTAGTGGTATGTAGCCTTGGTTAATAAAAGTTAAAAACGTTAAAATTCCAAGAAAAATACAAAGAATTGATGATATTATAATCCAGTTAAAGTTTTTTATAATTTTAAACATTTTTAAATAATTATTAATAATTTATACAAATATAATATAACTTAATATAATGAGTTTTTGCCTGATTTTATTAGCTGCCGGTTCAAGTCATAGGTTTAAATCTAAAGTTTCTAAACCCTATCAAAAAATAGGAGGCAAATCATTAGTTGAGATTAATATACTTAAAGCTAGAAAATTCAAACAGATAAAAAAGATAGTATTAGTTTATAATACGAAAAACTTAAGTAATCTTAAAAGATTAGATTTAAAAAATATTAAATTAATTAAAGGTGGAAAAACGAGAAAACAATCTACTTTTAATGCATTAAAAAATTTAATTAAATTAAGAGGCATCTCAAAAGTTTTAATTCATGATGTAGCTAGACCTAATTTTTCAAGCAAACTTCTAAGTTCAATTATAAAAAATATGAAAAACTCAAGAGCAGTGGTACCTAAAATAAATATTCAAGATGCAGTAAAACAGAAAATAGACTCAAGTCTAAGCGAATATATTGTAGGAAAAAATAGAGATGATTTATTTTTAACTCAGACTCCTCAAGCTTTTAATTTAAAAGAGATTTATCAACTACATAAAACAAATTCTGCTAAGTACAAAGATGATGATATTTCTCTTTACATGGATTTAAACAAAATAAAATTTATCAATGGTGAAAAAAATAACTTTAAAATTACGGATCAAGCAGATTTTCAGAATTTAAAAAACAATTACAAATCAAAAATAAATGTCGGAATTGGTTTTGATGTTCATAGACTAGTTCCAAAAAGAAATCTTTATTTAGCAGGTTTAAAAATAAAATCACCTCTCGGAACACTGGGTCATTCGGATGGAGATCCGGTCTTGCATTCAATTTCTGATGCTATTCTCGGTGCTTGTAAAATGGGAGATATTGGCCGAATGTTTTCTGATAAAAATAAAAGATATAAAAATATAAGATCAACTATTCTTTTAAAAAAGATAATCAACAAAATAAAAGAAAAGGGTTATTTTATTAATAATATAGATATAAATATCATTACACAAACTCCTAAAATTCAAAAATTCAAAAATAAAATGTTAAAGAATATTTCTAAGCTTTGTGAAATTTCAACAAATCAAATTAATATAAAAGGTAAGACAACAGAAAAATTAGGAGTGGTAGGAAAAGAAAAAGCAATAGCATGTGAAGTGATAACTTCTGTAATTAATTATGATTAAAAATATAAATTTTTTGTATGTAACTTTTTTTGGAATAGGAACTTTAAGATATGCGCCTGGCACCATAACTTCTTTAATAACAGCTATACTTTTATTTAGTTTTTTTCATATCATTAAACTATCAAATATTTTTATTTTGATTTTTTTAATATCTATTTTTATTTACTCATTTTATGCTGTGGCTGACTACATTAAAGATAATGAAAATAAAGATCCTAAAGAAGTTGTAATTGACGAACTAATTGGTCAATCAATACCGATTTATTTATACGAAATTTCTCATGGTGTTGAAAAAAATTTTCAAGAAGCTATTTTATTTTACATCTATATATTTATCTTATTTAGATTTTTTGATATCAAAAAACCGTTTCCTGTAAATATATTTGATAAAAAATTTAAAAATAGTTTCGGTGTAATTATGGACGATGTAATAGCTGGGTTTTATGTTGTTTTAACTTTAATCATTTTTATGATTATAAAATCAAAATTTTTTATATGAAAAATTTAGTCTCTCTTTTAAAAAGAAAAAAACTTAAGATTGCTTTTGCTGAATCTTGTACAGGTGGAATGCTTTCCAGCTCTATAACTTCTGTAAATGGATCGTCTAAAGTATTTACTATGGGCCTAGTAACATATTCTAATAAAGCTAAAACTAGTATCTTAAATGTTTCAAGAAAAATTATTCAAAAATATGGAGCAGTAAGTGTTCAATGTTGTTTGGCAATGGTCAATAATTTGAGCAAAATAAGCAAGAGTAAAGTATGTGTTTCAATAACTGGTGTTGCTGGTCCTAGTGGCGGTACAAGACTTAAGCCAGTTGGGCTTGTATATATTGGTGTCAAAAATGGAAAAAAAGTAGTTATTAATAAATGTCAATTTAAAAATAAAGGGCGAGCTTATATTAGAAAAGAAACAGTAAAAAAAACATTATCTTTAATTTTAAAAGTAATAAAATAGTTACTATACAGGATAACTAAATCTAGGATTTACTATTTCATCCAAGAGGTGAGCCGCAAAACTGTTTAAAAGTAAAAAAATACAAAATGCATTTAAATAGAGCATAAATACTAGAGTATTTCTTATTCTTTTTCTTTGGAGTAGATTTTTATCCTCCGGAACCCAGTCTTTATTAGGCGATTTAAAGTCATAAGAAAACATCCAGTAAGTTAAATCACTCTCATTAGGATCTCCAGTTCGTATTCGTTTAATGTAATCTGATAAAAATTTGAATGATAAGAAGAAAAGAATTAATAGTGAGCCGACTGTAAACATTATTTATATAATTTTGTTGCCCTTTCCTCAAATGCTTTTGCTATTTTGTTTAAGCCTAGATGAAAAGATTTTTTCATTATCCCATTCAATATCGGATTTTTCAACTCAAAATTAATAAAAAATTCTAGTTGCGTCATATTATTGATTTCTTTGAAATGCCATTCATTTTTTAAGTTTTTTAATGGTCCACCAAGATTCGACACTATTATTTTATCTTTTTCTTTATAATGGGTAACATGACTGGAAAAAGTTTCGTTAAGAAAACTTTTTCCTACTTTTAAATCACCTTTGAATGATAGCAAATCATCACTTTCTGTTTTATCATATGATTTACCTTCTATACACCAAGGAACAAACTCTGGATATTTTTCAATATCAAGAACCATTTCAATAAGTTGTTCTTTTTTACAAGGTATAATTTTTTTTATTGTGGCTGAAGACATTCAAGTTTTTTAATCCTTGCATCTTGCAGCTTTCTAAAATCTTCATCAGCATGATATGAAGATCTCGTAAGAGGAGAAGATGATACTAATAAAAAACCTTT
>MDTG01250815.1_pt1 | contig 12495 bp, 10 predicted proteins | sample 811421 | NCBI WGS metagenome assembly MDTG01 (sample SAMN05326645, study PRJNA326480) | marine metagenome | isolation source: seawater | place: Pacific Ocean: South East | collected 2011 | reverse complement strand
TTTGTTTGGGGAATTTTAATCTTATTATTAGGAAAAATTAAATTTACGCAGTCTCGACAGGTTTCACTCAAATAATATTCACCTCTTTTATGCATATCTCTAATATCGTTCATTTTTTTTGAGTGCCATGCTTCATATATTGTCCCTGTATCAAGATGACCAATTTTTAGGTCTTGATTAAAATTAATACAACAAGGAGCAATTACTTTGTTATTAATTGCTACTCTTTGAAAAGGTTGTACACATTTAAATTCTGTTATTGGTTCTCCTTCAGTCAATTGATCCGAGGAATAAAATTTTTTATATTTTTCTAAATTTTTTGTTGGTGGCGTAAAAGTTTGAATTGAAACCATGTCAACTTTATCTTGCCAAAAATTTATAAATCTATCTAATTCATGCTCATTTTGTTTCATTTTAACGAAGCTTACTCCAGTTACAGGTAATTTATAATTTCCTTTTTCTTTCAATTCTAAGAATAATTCTATATTTTTTATTACCCTGTCTAAAGGAAGACTGCCAACTCTTACCTTTGCGTAGGTTTCTGGGGTAAAAGCATCTAGGCTAAATCTTATTCTTGTCAATCCAGAGTCAAGTACTTCTTGTGCTCTTCTTTTAGTTATCGCTGAACCATTGTTATTGAGCATTATATCTATAAATCCTTTTTTGCTAGCGTACTTTATATACTCATGTAAGTTCTTAATAAGAAATGGCTCATCATTACCTTGAGGCGAAATCGATGGGCAGCCATAATCTGATCCCTCATCTACTATTCTTTTATAATCCTGGAAATTTAAAGCATCACCTTCGTAAAAGCCTGCCACTTCATCTTTATGAGCAATAATACAATGAGGACATTTATAATTACATTTTTGCGTCATATCCAAATGTAAGAAAAGAGGAAAATCTGTAACTATTTCAAACCTGTTTGCTGCGTCCCATGTTTTTCTATAATTTATGAATTTTTCACCGATTATTTTACCAATTTTAACATTGATATCCTCTTCAGTAGAGAGATGTTTTACTTTTCCGTCTGTTGAGTAAAGGTTGTTTGCGCTCATATCAAATTTTAATTTAAATCAATTAATTTGGTTCGTTTATCATATTGAACTTAATAAGTCATAATTTATTTTGACTATTTAAGCACTAATTATCGTTTTTATTTGTCAAATATTTTTCATGATGCTTATTTATATATTGGAATGTTGCTTTTTTACCAATAGTATTCTTAATTTCTATAACTTCACCTTTATAGTTTTCTATCCAAGTTAAAATTATATCAAAAAGACCAAGATAATTTTTTTTTAAATCATTAATTGAATTTATTCGTGAAATTTCTAAATCATTAACTGCTACACTTACAATTTTTGTATCAATTTCATTGTTATCTACTGCAATAATTGCTCCGATAGGTTTTACTTTTACGATTGAACCTCTTTTTATAGTAGGTCCAATAATTATAATATCTAATTGATCTCCATCTCCTCCCTCTTCTGATGGAATAACTGTTTGAGGAACAAATCCGTAATTAAAAGGATATGCCAAATAATTTATCTTTCGCATTTGACTGTTGTGAATTTCTTGTTCGATTTTTTTTCCATCTTTAGATATTTCCCACTTCTCTAATGTGCCTGCTGGGATTTCTATTACTGCATTAATTGTTTTATCTTCGTTATAAATTTTAATATCTGAAATCAAATTTTGATCATTGGCAAAAACAAATTTAGAAAAAAGTAAAATTGATATTATTTGAAGTATAAAATTAATTTTGTTCATCTAAGAAAAGCTAATTGGTACATTTAATGCGCTAATAATATATTTAGAGCTTTTTGACATTCTGAATGAGATGTCTTTAAGATTATTTTTAACGTAGTTATCGTAAATTTTATTGTACTTAATTTCAAAAACTTGATTATTAAAATTTTTTTTAAAACTAAAATCATTTGATCCAAAAAGTTGATGGCTTCTCAAATTTACATCAAATGTAGATCTAATATTTTTGTTATGTGATAAGAAATAATATCTCAGATAATGTGTGCTTAAAATAGGTTTTAATATTTTGTTAATTTTAAGTTTTTCTTGAAAAATATTGGAGATTTTTACAACACCTTCATAATCAAATTTCGTATCATCAAAATCGTCAATTAAAAAAGTTTTTTTCTTAGTTATAAATCCGACTTTTGATTTAATTTCAAGTTGTGGTTTTGAGATAACCTTAGAGTCTCCGTACCAACGAAGCCTAAACTTTTTTTTGTATGTTACTCCGTCTAAATTTTCATTTATAGAGGAAAAACTTGTATCATCAAAATAAACTGTATTAATACTCCTTGGTGAGTAGATTTCTCTAAAGAAAAAATTGCTCTTAGAAATTGCGATAGAGAAAGCATTTAAGTCCACATTCCCACTTAATGCCCACTTTCTCTCAAGTCTGTTAATCGAAGAAGAAGTTTTAAGCCTATTGCTCATATACTAAATCTAATTTTTTTTTATAAACTGCATTAAAAGCGTGTTTATTAAAGTTTCTCACTTTAATATCGTTAATATATATAGATGAATTTTCATCTTTAACGTTTTTTGAAACATAATTTACCAAATTTATGGGGTCGTAAATTTTTAATGTACCATAATCATACGATTTTTTTTTTCTATAGGACGCGAATGGTATTTTGACTTGGTTTAAAGTAATATTTTTAACTATACTTTCTGATCCATCTTTACTCGCAATACCTACATATGACTCTTCACCAACAACTTTAAAAATTTCAACGCTCGAATTTTCACCTGCACTTATCAGCTTATCTCCAACCTTTGAAAAAAATAAATTTTCTAAACTAGCTTTTGAACCTGACAAATCTATTGCATCATTGCCTATATTATAAAAATTTGAGTTTATTATAGTCCCATTACCAAAGTCTACGTCAATGGCGTCTGAACTATTTTCATCAAAATTTAACTTATCTATTAAAAACTCTGAAGAAATTAAATTCACGGCATCCTCAGAGTCAATTTTTGAGAAAAGACAATCGTTTAAAACTACTTTTGTTTTGTAAAAATTTATTGCTCCAGTATAACTAAATTTATCTGTAAGCGTGTAATGATTATTATCAGTATTTTTTTTTTCGTAAATATAATCATTTTTTTTAGCGTCAGAATATTTTGTTAAAATAAGTGATTTCTTATTATTTGTATCCGATAAATATCTATTTTCAACGCCAGATAGATATTTAAAATTGGTGTTATAAAATTTTGAGTCTCTTTCAGAATTTTTTATAACTAATCCCCCGCCAAAATTATCTATAGTCCCACCTATAAAAACTTTCTTACCTTCATCTCCAACTACCCAGGGTGAATCAGATATAATAAATGAATTATTCAATATAATTATTTCTTCTCCAGGTTTTATTTTAACTAAAAAATCTTTTGGAATAATTATATCTTCTGAAATCAGTATTTTTGACTCCTTCAAATATAAAGTATCTTGACTTTGAGAAAAATATTTTTTGTATCTATCTGAAATTTTTTTTTCTGAAAAAAATAAATCATTATTAAAATTGATTTTTTTTGTAAACACCTGACCGTTTGATTTATCTTCAAGTTTTATGTGTGTGCAATTTGTTTTTAGTAGATCTTCTTGATTTCTTGAAATTTTGATTTTATTATTTAAATTTTGATTTGAACTAATGTTATAAATAAAATTTTTTCTCCAATTATTCTCAATTTTTTCACAAATTATCTCCTTTAATCTTAGTGAAATATTGCTCTTTAAATCATTATTTTCAACAACAATTTGATTAGTTGTTTGAATAGCTGAAATTTTATTTAGTTTTACTTTAACTTTATTATTTAAAACTTTAGCTCTAATATACAAATCATCTTTTGAAAAATAATATAAACCTGGTCCGTACTTACCATATGTTACATTATCTAATAAAAAATAATCAGAATAAATTGCAGAATTTATTTCAGAAATACTTTTTTTCCTTTTTTCAAAAAAAGTATTTAAATATTTATCACTTGTTATTTTTCTTATCGCTTTTAGATAATGTAGATAAAACTCTCCATTTAATTCTCCATCAGAGTTAAAAAAGAAACTGCCCAACCATTTTGATTTTATCTCCTCATTTCCTTTGCAGCTAACTTTATTCTTAAATTTACAAATTTCTGCAATTTCAAAAGTATTTCTATTGTCATAGTCTTTTAAATTAGGATGAAAATTCTTTGCAAATCTATGCCCGTCGTAAGGTATTGGTTCAAAAAGACCGCTTATTGGATTATAATAAAATTTAACATTATCTGGTGCCAATCCATGGTGAGTTTGAGTCAAGTCTGCTAATGCAAATAAAAAAGCCCATTTTTCTTGGTCAAAAACTTCCTCTAATTTAAATTTTTGTTTAATAAAACCTTGCAGTTTATTTCTTGCAAAACTCGCTTGATTGATATTTTCCTCTCTATTCCAAAAATTTTTATTATATAATTCAAATTTTGAATTAAAAATATTACTGTCAAATTCCTCATACATTGAAAATATAGGGCCATTTCTTCTTTTATTTCTCTCTATTAGATCTTTATCAAAACCCTCTTCAAACACGTAAAGGCCCTGGCTTTCTCCATTAATTTTAAGTTTTACAAATTCATATTTCAGTTTTATCAAGTTTCCATCTTCGGCTATTTCGTGAAAAAGCCATTCATGAATATAATTTCTTGCTCTTGGCTTAATGAAAGAAAATTTTCTGACACCTTTTACTTTATTTTCCCCAATAATCTCAAGTTTATACGAAACTTTTTCCTTATCTTCAAAATGACTAATCCTGTCACCTTTTAGTCTTAGCCTTACTTTAGCTGATTGGTCTTTATAACTTATAACTCCCTCAACTTGATCAAACTCTTGACTGTCTGACCTATAACTATTTTCTGAAGTTTCAAGAATTTCTTTTCTATTTTTTTCAATAATGATTAAATTCTCATACGGCAAATCAATGTTAATCTCTTTGTGACTCAAGAAAAAGCCCTTAAGCCCACTATAAGCAATTTCTGGAATATCAAGGTAATGATTCAGTCCATTAAAATAAATTTTATTTAAAAATTTATCTTTGTTATTAATCCAAATTCCCGTATTAAAAAAAATAGCAAAAAAGGAAATTATAATTAAAACACTAACTAAAAAGTAGAGTTTTAAAAAAATATTTATACCAATTTTTTTTTTTTTAGAATAATCTTTTATGATCATATTTTATAATGCTAGCATACTTTTTTTTGCAAACATTATTTTAACACTGCTATCTTGTTTTTTAATAACTTCTTGAATTTTTGTCATGTTACTAAAATTTTTAGGCTTTAAATCAAGATTCAATGTTGTGGAATTTTCTGTAGACGATAATGATATAAATTGTATTTTGGTACAGAATGGGCTGATTTTTTTTATTATTAAATCTATCTTTTTATCAGAGACCCGTTTATCAAATATAATACTTGAATTTAGTACTTCATCTTCAGAAACTTTTCTCCTTTTCCAAATAAAGCTGAAAAAAATTATTATAATAATGGCAAATATAACGCCAATTAAAGTGATCTGTAATTGTCCAGCTCCGCAACCAAGTCCAATAGCAATTATTAAAAAAAGATAAACTAATTCCTCTGGTTCCTTAATTGCTGCCCGAAACCTTACTATCGATAGCGCACCAACTAATCCTAATGATAACGCGAGAGACGACTTAACTATAGTAATCACTAAAGTTGTTGTTAAACCCAATACTACAAAAGTTTTTGCAAAATCATATTTATTTGAGAGAGATGTTGAAAATTTTAAATAAACAATTTGTATTAAAAAACTTAATACCCCTGCGAGCACTAGACCCTCTAAAAAAGAGCTAAGATTTATTTGAATTTGTTCATTTAAAAAAAAGTCTAAATAATCTTTGTTCATATATGTTGATTTATACCATTAATTAGTTAATCACAACTTTCAAGATAATCAAAAAAAAACAGGTCTTATTGATAATATTTCCCCCTCTGAGGAAATTAAAAGATCTAGATAATTATCTAATTTTTTGTTACCCATCCCCGTTGCTATAAAATTTAAGTTCTTATTTTTTTCACAAAATAATACTGTTTTTTTGTAGGAAACTCCAATGTCTCCAGCTATGAAGTATATGCTAATTTTCTCATCAATTTCTTTAAAGATAGATAATACTTCTTTAAAATTATCATCTTTAGATAAACTTTTTGGAACATTAGGTGTAATTTTATTTCTTACGTAATTTTGCCAAATTACATGGTGGGAAATCACAAAAATATTTTCTACTTTTTCGCTGTTTTTTATTATTTTTTTTAGAAAGTTAATTTGATCATTTGAAATTTTCCCTTGATTTGTTGTGCTATCTAACAAGATAAATTTATTCCCATTAACACTTAAAGATTGATACTTTTTTTTAAAAACAGATAAAAAGTCCTTTTGGGCACTAGAATTGTTTTTATCGTCTTCTAAATCATGATTTCCAGGTGCTACATAAATATTTTCAATAAAATCATTTAATTCTTTTATAACTTGTAAAAAATTTATTTTACTTGGTTTATTTACAATATCTCCAGCTAAAAAAGCATATTGATACTCATTTTTATCTTTCTTTAAATGCTCTATTAATTTCGGGTACGTTGAGAGATTTTTATCTCCAGGATTTCCATAAGTATGCCCTGCAATAAAAATTTTTGCACCTTGTCTTTGTGTTCCTTTATTAATTGAGCATTTATCAAATTTCATTTCGTTTGTTTTTTTTTTTAAATATAAATAACTGCTTTTGATATTTTCTTTACCAATAAAGTTTGATGACCTTAAATTGTTTATATTAAATATTAAAATTAGTAATATTATTAGAGAAATTACAAAAATAATTTTTTTCATTTAATAATTTAAATATTTATTGTTTTTTGTGACTTATCTTTTTCAGGTACAAAATTGTTTAACATAAACGCATCTATTTTTTCTTTTAAAACTTCTAAAGTAGAACTTTTTTCATTATATTCTAGAATGTAATTTTTTTCTTTTTTTATATTTAAAAAATAATCTTTTTTGTTAATTGATTGAATTTCTAAAAGTCTTTTTTCAAATTCTTCATAAGAACAATTTTTAATAGCGCATATACCCTCTACTGGAAAATCGTGAATATCGGTCTTTAATAAGTTGCACGATAAAGTTTTTCGACCAACAGCTAAGTTTTCTCTTAAAAGAGTTGATGATGTGCCAATAGTTATATTGCTTTGGAACATTGCTACATAGGATTTATAGGTGCTGGCTGACCTTTCAAAACAGCTTTTTTGGAAAAATTCAAATTCCTCCTTATTTAGATATTTCTTATAAGTGTTCATTACCCTGTTATATTCATCTAAATTTGAAGATTTATTTATTTTTTGAGGAGATATAAGTTTCATTTTATGTTTTATACAAAATCTTACTGTATATTTTACAATATCTACCATTCCTTTTTCAAAACCTAAAATTTCCTCATCAAATAATCTATCATGTCTAAAATTACCTCCTGATACTCCCTCACCTATCAAACAAACATCATAAATAGATTTATCAAGTTTAATTCCTTTTTCTTTTATGTATTTAAAAGCATTTGCTAATCTTAAAGACCCAATCTTAATAAAATTATTTACTTTTATTCCAAATGATTTGTAGTGGTCAATTTCAAATTGTCCAAAGCATAGAAAGTTTGGGATATAAAATCTTTTATTATAATCAACTTTTATTATTTGATTATCAAATAAATACTTATACAGTTTTAAATCGAGTCTAGCCGCATTTTGAACTGCCAAAAAATTAGTTTTTTTATCAAGCGTTTTTGCAACATCAGAAAATTTAATAGAGTTATCAATAAAAGTAATTACTACTTTTGGCTTTATTGCTTCAATAAGTGAGGCAAGATAAGCAGTCATTATATTTCCTTTATAATTTTTAATAAAATATTTAATTATACTATATGAAAAATAAATTTTTTTTATTTGTTCTAATCGAGTATGAAGCACAAAAAAATTGTAGTTCGATAGTAATTCTTCAAATTCAGTCAATTGTTCGTTATCAAAAAAAACTAAATCATAATTTTTAGGACTCTTTAAAATTATCTTAGATTTTATCAGAACTCTAAGGATACTTAAAAATCGCTTTATTGGTCTCATTAAAGTTTAAATTACCCGATCGATTGCTTTTACAACTTTTCGCATCAAGAATTCAGGGCCTACAGTAAATTTTATTACATTCTTATAATGAGGAATATTCTTCTCAACAACTACTAAAATGCGATTTTTTAAAAGTTCTTTAAATATTCTTTTTGTAATTATTTTATTGTTTAATACCATCAAAATAAAGTTAGCTGCAGTAGAAAAGTAAAAAATATCGTTTTTAATAAAATATTTTTCTAAAAATTTTTTTCCTTTTTTTGCTTTTTCAGCATATTTAATCACTAAATTTTTATTATTTAAAAACTCGTCTAATAAGAGAACAGAGAAGGATGTTATTTCGTAAAAAGGTCGAAACTTATAAAGTTTTTTTCTTAAATTTTTATTAGTAATTAAAAAACCAACTCTACATCCTGCAAGTCCGATTTTTGAGAATGATCTGCTAATTATAAGATTATTAAATCTTTTAATTAAATTAATAGAGGTTTTTTTATAATAATTGTAATAACACTCATCTACTAATACATAACAATTATTTTTTTTAGCTTTAAATAAAATTTTTATTATATCTGTTTGTGACATAACGCTTCCGATTGGAGAGTTTGGATTAGGTATTACTATCAAACTAGTTTTTTTATTAATTTTGTTTAAAATATTATCTGGATTTATGGTCAAATCTTTTTCATAATTAACTTTAATCTGTCTGGCTTGAAAAAGTTTTGAGTAAATATTTATCATTCCATATGTTGGGTTTAAAGTTATAACTTCATTATTTTTTCTTACAAAAAGCTCAAAACAATTTTTGATTGCGAGATCTGAGCCACTGGTAAGTATGATGTTTTCAGTACTAAAATTAAGAGACTTTGATAATTTTTTATAGACATCATTTAAATTTGGGTAAGCATTAATATGAAAAGATTTTAATTTTTTTTTAATTTTATTTAAAAAAGGCTTGTCAAAATTTGATATCATTTCATTTTTATCAAGCCTAAAATATTGCTCTCTATCTTTTAAGACTTGGTTTTTTCTCCAAATCTTATCTATATGTGAAAAGTGGGAAAATTTTTTTTCTGACATAAGCAAAATAATATTATTCGTGACTCATTTTGATTACAATCCTACCTGCCTCACCACTTTTTAATGTAGTAATAGCTTCATTAATTTTTTCTAGTGGGTATTCATGAGTAATAAATTTATCCAAGTGAACTTTTTTTGCTGCTAAGAGTTTTATGTATCTTGGAATATCGATGTCTGGTTTTGACCCACCACCTTTAGAACCTTTCAAAGTTTTATGAAAATGTAATGGCTTTGTAAATATTGAAATATTATCATTTTCTTTTGGAATGCCACATAAAATTGTTTTTCCTACAGGTGAAGTAATTTTATAGCAAAGTTCAATGATTTTTGAATTTCCAGTTACATCTATAACTGTGTCGGCACCATCATTTCCTGTTATACTTCTTATATCTCGTTCTATAGAGGGATTATTAATCAGTCCATGTGTAACTCCAAATTTTTTAGCTAAATCAATTTTACTTTTGTGTAAATCAATGCCGATAATAGGATGAGCCGAAGTTAAAGATGCACATTGTGAAATAGCTAATCCAACACCACCCAAACCAAAAACAACGACAGATTGACCAATTTTAATTTCAGCCTCATTATTAATTACTCCCATAGCCGTAGGAATTGCACAACCTAGGACTGGGGCTAATCTTAAATCAAAATCTTTTGGAATTTTTGTAATTCTGTTTTCTGAAACAATAGCATGAGTGTTAAATGTAGTTACACCTCCTGCGCTGACTATTTTTTCACCCCATTTGTATTTAGGGGTTGGACTATCTAAACCTGAGCTTTTCATATAGTGTAAGACTATATGGTCCCCTTTTGAGACAGTTTTAACGCCAGGACCAAAATCCAAAACGACTCCAGATCCCTCGTGCCCCAATAAATGAGGAATGTTTTTATCTTCACCCCAAAGACCATCGATTTCACTTACTTGTGAACCACAAAGTCCGCTATAAAAAATTTTAACCAATACTTGGCCAAATTCTAATTTCTTTGGCATCTCAACTTCAGTCACAACTAAAGGTTTTTTATTTTTTACTAAAATTGCTGCTTTCATTAAATTACAAACCTTTTTGTTAATCTTTTTTAATTCTTAGTTTTTCTCTTGCCTTTTCTTCTGATTTAGTAATTATTTTTTTTCCGTTTCCTAATATCTCATCCACGCTATGTAAAACTTTGCTTAAATTAGCAATATTTTTAGCTTCTATTGATGCTGCTTGATCAGATCCATACAACGTTCGATCCAAAGTAACATGTCTTTCTACAGAAGTCGCTCCAAGAGCAACTGCAATATGACTTATCGAAATCAAACTATTTTCATGGCCCGAATAGCCTACTTTACAATTATATCTTTTTTTTAATGTTGAAATACAATTTAAATTCGCATCGCGATCTTTCATAGGGTAACTGCTGTTACAATGCATTAATTCAAAAGGACAATCTTTATTTTTAAATATATCTACTACTACATCAATTTCCTCTAAAGTGCTCATACCAGTAGATATAAAAGTATATTTTTTTTCTTCAGCAACCATCCTTATTAAAGGTAAGTTGCTAAGCATAGGAGATGCAATTTTATTGTACTTGAGATTAAATTTTCTCATAAATAATTGTGAGTCTAAATCCCAGCATGAAGCAAACCACTCAATCTTTTTGCTTTTACAATATTTATCTATTTCTTTGTATTCTGCATCACCAAATTCTAAGCCATTTTTTTGTTCTCTCTGAGTAGTGCCCCAGGGACTCTCTCTGGGGGAGTCTAACAGTTTTTTTGAGTACACTTTTTCTACAGTTCTTTTCTGAAATTTAACTGCATCAAAGTTTGCGTCACTCGCATAATCAATAATTTGTTTTGCAATGGAAAGATCTCCATTATGATTGATGCCAATTTCAGCTATGAGAAATGGTTTCATAAGTTATGTATACTTTCTATTTTTCATTTTTCAATAAATATAAAATGTATTAGCGTAGGAGTTTTTTTATTATTCTTAAATCTTCCCTGTCATCTACTTCAAACACGCTTTCTTTTGGCATTTCAATATATGTTATCTTGCCGTATAGTCTGTTTTTATTTTTCTTAAAACCAGCTGAACTAAAAACATAAAAAGCACCATTTTCAATAAATTCACCTAAATTAGTATCTTGCATTCTCGTTCTTTTTTTATAATTGTAATTTTTTGGAAATATACATCCCTTATTATTTTTTTTCCAAACAAAATGTTCACTCTTTACTGCTGATAAAACTGTATCGAACTTTTTTTTATTTTTTAAAATTTTCATAATGCCCTGGTCGATATGTTTTGTTTTTAAAAAAGGGTTAGTTGCTTGTATTAAAACCAAATAGTCACAATCGTATTTTCTAAGAAATTCCTCTATAACCAATTCTGTAGATGCATAACTGGTAGAACTTGCTTTTGATCTAGATATTATTGAAAGCTTTTTATTGTTAGATCTGATTTTATTGCTGTCGGTTGATATAAAAAGTCTATTGATAAGTTTGCTTTTCAGAGCTTGGTCTGATGCATATTTATATAATGGTTTATTCCATACTTTCATAAAATTTTTATTTTTTATTCTAGTGCTACCTTTTCTTAAAGGTATAAGACCGTAAATTTTTTTTGAATTAGACATAGCTTCACACTTTAAAAAAATGGAATTTTTTAAAAATTTTGATTCCTAAATAATGCTTTGGCATAATGATCATAAATATTTGAACCAATCATTTTAAAATTATTCTCTGTTAAAAATTTGATAGCATAATCGATAGTGGTTTCTGCTTTAAGACCTCTCTCAGGGCTTCCATCTACTCCTATGTACTCAATTCTATTAAGAACATCCTTTGATCCATTTAATATTTCTGGTTCAAAACCTTCTGCCTCTAGCTTGAAGAATTTTATCTGATTAATTTTATTTTTTATAACAAACTCTTTTAACGTAGTAGTTTCAATTTCTATTTTTTCAGTAAATCCCCCTGCAGGTTCCAATATAGAGGAGTCTCCGCTGTCCGTTTTTAAATAAAAATCTGTTTTGCCTGTCTTATTTGAGAGAGCGATGTTATTATTATTTTGTCCTTTACAATTAAGTTCTATACATTTGAAGTCTTTTGGTGAAGGTTCAAAAGAAATATAATTAATTTTACAGTTATTAATTAAAGTCCAGGCATACAAATCCCCATAATTAGCTCCGCAATCAATGACAACGTCATTTTCTGAAAATTTTATTAAGTTTAAATTGTATGTAGCAGCTAATGATATT
>MDTG01243352.1_pt1 | contig 12495 bp, 14 predicted proteins | sample 811421 | NCBI WGS metagenome assembly MDTG01 (sample SAMN05326645, study PRJNA326480) | marine metagenome | isolation source: seawater | place: Pacific Ocean: South East | collected 2011 | reverse complement strand
TTGATGTATCCCATGAAAGAGAATCTTTATTCCACTCACCGTGGTAAGCGAATACTTTATATTTTTCCTCTTCCTCTTCTACTTCTTCCTCCTCTTCTTCAACTTCTTCTTCCTCTTTTTTTACCCAATTATTATTTTTATCTTTTGTGTATGTGACTTCATAATAAGGTGGTTTTATATTTTCTTTAGTAAATTGGTTAATTTCGTCAGAGTAACTATCAGATTTTTTAATAGGAGTGCATGGTTTGATTGTATCTTCAGTTTCAGAAGGGATAGTAATTTTAAGATTACTATTTTCTTTTTCAAAACTAAATCTTCTTTTTTTACTTTGATTATCTGGATCATTAATATAAATATTATCATGAGTTAAATCAACAACTTCTTTTTTAACTTTAACAAGATTATCATCATGAGTCAAATCAATTACATCTGGATTATGTTTATTAGATAGATATTGTTCATAGTATATATATTTTTTTAATGCTTTATGTTTAGTTTTGAGTTTATCAACTTTTTTATGAAGTTTTTTATTGTCACGTTTAAGTTCTTTAACAATATCAAGATTGTTAATAAGAGAATTGAATAAAAGTTTATCTGAAGACATTCTATATTATTTGTGTTATAAAGAAATAATTTTTTTAAATCAATTTTATAATTGTATTATGAAAAAAATGATAAAAATTGCAAATAAAAAACAATATAATATAAATTGTATTTGTATTTAAAATGCTCAAATGCTATGTTCGACATGTTGGATGATTTCATTATTATTAGAGAATAAGAAATCTCTTTTTTTGAAAGGTATATGACACAAAGGGAATTGTTCAGAAAGGATTTTTCCTTCTACAAATCTTACTCGTAATTTGGGAAAATCAATTATATCACAGCAGATGTATATTAATTTTTGAGCCTTTTCATATGCAATTTCTTTATTAAATTTGCGGTTTGCTCCAATTTGGTTGGATGGTTTGAATTGAAGACCTCCTTTTGTAAAATTTTTAGCATCATATAGATTACCGTATTGATCAACATGGTCATGGTCTTTATTACCGGTAATATGGGTTAGTCCTTTAAACTTTAAGGCTAACCATCTTTCAATAAATGGGGAAGAGAATCGTCCATCCTTCATAATATCTACAATCATATCTAATGGTATTAAATCGAATTGAATGTTAGAGATTTCAAATTCAAATGTGTGGTTAAGTTTTATTTCAATAGCCATTTATATTTTTTATATTAAAAAAATATAAAATAAAAATCAATTTTATAACATTATTAAAAATTAACTAAATTATATAATATTTAAATATCAAGATCCATTAAATAACGAAGAAGAAGAGTAAAGACGATAGCATGAACAATAATACCGGACATAGTAGGGCAACCTTTAGAGTCACAAATACGAATAAAAGAACCAAGGATCATATTAACTAATTTATATGTCATAGGATTAACAATAATTAAAAATAATACAGTAGTATAAAGTGTATATCTCCATTTATCATGTTGTTCAACATTTTCATTACATTTTTTGCATTTTCCTTGCATAGCGTTAGACAAATTAACACCCATTATAATATATAATTAGAAAATATAAAAACAACAAAACCATCTTTTTTTAATAGGAACAATATAACCAGTTTTCAAATCAACTTTAAAATATCGTGTTTTTTTCAAAGAATTTTTAATATATTCGTCACATGCTTCAAGTGAATTATCATCATTTAAGCATCTACAACAAATACCACCTTCAACTAAACAACAAGCACAAGTTAAAATATTGCAAGCATGACACCTAGTAATAGGTGGATGATAATTACAAGACTCGCATAAATGATTATTTTCCATCTTTAAAAGTCTGTAATAAATACTTATTTAAATCAATTTTATGAATAATTATATTTTAGTCCAATTATCAGGAAACATATCAAATAATTCATTTTGTTTTTGTTGTTCTTTAATACCGAACCATTTATTAGGGTAACAAATATGTTTATGTGGATTAGAATTAAGATAAGCACCCCACCAGCTAAAAGAACTATTAGCAATAATATTATGATTACAACAGCTCATAAGAACCATTTGTTCCCAGTCATCAATATTATGTGAGACATTAATATGTTGAAAAGAGAATTCAGAATGAGAATTAGTAAAATCTTTAATTTTATCAATAATAGGAGAAACATGATTAGAATCAGAACTTTCAAAAAAGTATAAAAATCGAACATTACGAGATAAATCTTTATAAATAATATTTTTAATAGATTGAATATAATATTTAGAATCAAGAATTTCAAATACATTATCAAGAGTTAAATAATCACCAAATCTAAAATGAATACTAATAATGGAAGTAGAATTCTGATTAGTAAAATATTGTGAATGTTGAGAATAAATATTATCACGAATGGAGTTATATTTAATTAAATCTAAAATTTGTGAAAGATTATGATGAAAATATTTATAAGATTGAAAATAACCGAATAAGAGAGTATTATGAAGGATTTTAGGGACAGAAACAAAACAATGATGTTTTTCTCTTAATACAAAAAAATTGTTAATATCTTGAATAGATAATTTAGATTTCTTGGTAGTGAACTGTAAAAGATTAGAAAGGAGATTATTCCAATAAGTAGGACGTTTAGTCATACCAGGTGAAAGTTCGTAATAAGGGAAAATAAATTGAATATTTTGTTCAATAGAGATAGATATAGCAGTAAAAATTTGAAAGAGTTGATTACCAAGACCACCCATAATATAAGCAGAAATATGAGTCATAACAATGAATATATATAAATAGGTAAAATCTTTATATATATTATTTTTTAAATCCAAATGTTTCAGCAATAATAGTGGATTTATTAGGACCTTTTTGTTTTTCACTTTCACGTTTAACTTTATATGTTCCATGTTGATGATTATTAGGATTACCGCAGCCATAAATATCAGAGACAAGAGTATCATTTTCTTCATGTAACTCTGGAAGAGATTTAGAGAAGGGTTTGTTAATAGTAACAAGCATATGATCAGAACGAGTTAATTTCCGATATTCTTTAATAGATAAGTTACCATAAAATTTATCAAGGGTATAGTAAGGGTCAGGAGAAGGTTTAATACTTTTAGTATAATTATAAACTTTACTATAATACTTATTTAATAAATGATACCTTTCAAATTTAACAGAGTCATCAATATTTTCTTTCATTAAAAAAGCGGTAGCACATTCAGGACGACAGAAAGAACCATAACCTAAAATATCATTATTATTGTCTTGCATAGGGATATAACAAGGGGTGCAATCAAAATCATAAGTGCACCAAAAACAAGCAGATTTTTTATCACAATTATTATTTTTATAAAGTAACAATTTAAGAGCCTTTAATTTTTGATTAATAGCTTTTGTATCATTAATAGAATCGTCTTCTTTATTGTTAATATCAATATTATTAGTAATATTATTAGTATCAACAGCAGGTTCATTATTTTCACGTTCAAATGAAGCAAAATTTTGTTCACCAGAATTAAAAGATTCAATTTGTGGAGGAGCATTTGGATTATAACTAATATTATTAGTCATAAAATTATTACATTGAATAATATCATTTAAATAGCATTTTAAATGTAAAATAACATTATTAATTTCGACAGGGTTTTCATTTTGACTAGTAATTTTATTAATTAACTTACCACCTTTAGGTTTTCGACCACGTTTTTTCGGAACAGGAGGGTCTTGTTGAGAAGCAGGAGAAGGAATAGCATTATTATCTGGATTTGCATTTTTAGGTTTTCGACCACGTTTTTTTTTCACAGGATTTTCTTGATTATCCATATTAAAAGTATCTAACTATTATTATTTAAATAGTTTAAAAAAATATAAAATGGATTTAATCTATTGAGAATATAAATTATAACATTTTCGACATACAGGTAAATAATTATCATTACCGATAGATATTTGGTCAGTTTCTTTGGTAATACGTATTGTAAAATATGATTTGGATTTACAAAAATGACAATTACCGTGTAATTTAGTAACTTCATTGGAGATAGGTATTAAATCCAAAATAGAACCAAATTTTTTTTGACGATAATCGCCATCTAAACCACATATGATAACATTTTTATTGTATTTTTCAACTAAAACAGTAACCATAAGAAGAATATCTTCAAAGAATTGAGCTTCATTAATAATAATAGAGTCATATTCAATAAAATCAATATTATAAATTTCGGATAATTTTAACATATCAATACAAGGGATAGAATTATTATCATGAGATACAATTTCACCGGTTCCGTATCTATTATCTAAAGAATGATTAATAGCTAAAGTAGAAATATTATTAGAAATATTATCATTATATGCATTAATTAGATAACTAGTTTTACCAGAGAACATCGGTCCTAGTATAATTTTCAAATAACCCTCAACACTTTGATTATTCATATTTTTATTATAACGAAAAGAATAATAATTATTTAAATCAATTTTATGATAAAATATATAAAACTTTTATTATAAAGATAGTAATATGGAAAACATCCCATGGGTAGAAAAATATAGACCAGATAATTTTGATGAAATAGTATTAGATCCAGTAAACAAACGTATATTTAAAAATATAATAAAAACAAAATATTTTCCAAATTTATTATTTTATGGACCTCCAGGAACAGGTAAAACAACAACAATAGTAAATTTAATAAAAGAATATCAAGGAGATACAAATAAACTATCAACAATACATTTAAATGCATCAGACGAAAGAGGAATAGATATAATTAGAAATCAGATAAATCAGTTTGTAAATTCAAAAGGTTTTTATGATAGTAAAATGAAATTTGTAGTATTGGATGAAGTAGATTATATGACAAAGAATGCTCAATTAGCATTGAAATATTTACTACAATCAAATTGCTACAATATAAGATTTTGTTTGATATGTAATTATATAAGTAAAATCGATATTTCATTAAAAGATGAATTTGTTTGTATGCGATTTAATCAATTGCCTAAAAATGAAATAATCGGATTTCTAGAAAATATATTATCAAAAGAAAAGATATTATTTGATAGTGAAATATTAAATTCAATTCAAGAACATTTTAATTCTGATATAAGAAGTATGATAAATTATACTCAATTAAATCAAAATGTATATGATTTAAAAAACAATATATTAACAATAGAAACATACAAAATGTTGAATGAACTATTTATAAATCAGGTAAATACAAATGAAATAATAGATAAATTTAATGAAATAAGTATTAAATATAACCATGATAAACTTTACATAATAAAACGCTATTTAAATTATATGATAAAAAATACAAAAATACCAAATATAAATGATTTTTTAAACGATATTGAACTATTAATACATAATAATAAATCGTCAATTGAACATATACTCAAATTTTTCATAAATATAATGAAAAATAATTATAAAATTGATTTAAAGAAATAAAAAAATATATACTTAAAGAGAATGACAGACCTTGATCAAGAGTGGTTAGATTTTATTGATGATGAAACTACAATTAATAACCCAATAATTAATGATAATTATATATGTGATACAGCACCAGAATGTGATGAATTATATATATCGACAAAAACAAAAGTATTGTTTTTAAATCAAAATATAGATATAAAAAAAATATTTTGGAAAATAGAAGTTAAACCATATCATACATTAGAAAATTGTATTATTAAAAAACAAATGAAAATAGTATGTAATTCTTATGAGGAATTCAATGAATATAATGAAAATAAAAAAAACATATCATATTATAAAGAAAATATAATAAAACAAATAGATAATCCATCAGCACGAAGAATAAAATTTAAAGATGAAAGAAAGATTACAGTAGGAATATCAAAAAAAGACATATTAAATTTTAGAGGTAAAATTAAAAATGCATTTTATAATTGTTTTGCATTGATTATGCGATATAATTTTGAAGGAGATTATAAAGAGGTACATATTAAAGTATTTAATACAGGTAAATTAGAAATACCAGGAGTAGTAAATAATGAAATGTTAGAAGGTGTAAAAAAATTATTAGTATTATATTTGCAAGAATTTTTAAACAATAAAATAGAATTTATTGATTCAATAGATGAAAATGTTCTTATTAATTCTAATTTTAATTGTGGATTTTATTTAGATAGAAGTAAATTACATCATATTTTATTAAATAAATATGGTGTAGAAACAGCATTTGACCCATGTAGTTATCCAGGAGTAAAATGTAAATTTTATTTTAATAATGAAAAAGGATTAGATAAAAAAGGACAAAATGGTATTATTGATAATGAGGATCAAAATTTAAAAATGTGTGATTTAAACGAATCAATAAAATATACAATTATTTCTATTATGTTATTTAGAACAGGTAGTTGTTTAATTGTAGGTAATTGTAATGAAGAAATATTGTATTTTGTATTTAATTTCATAAAAAATTTATTAAAAGAAGAATATTTAAATATTCGAACTAAAACAGAAGATACAATTGTTAAAAATAAATCAAATAAAGTAAAAAAAAGAAAAATACAAATGTCTATCGATTATTTTGAGAAATTAACCAATAAACAAATTCTCTAGTATTTAAAGACTTATACTTATCTTTTAATGTTTCTTCATTTATATAGAATTTTCTTATAAAATTATAGTCTTCTTCTATTTTTTTATTTGTATTAGTTATAATTGAACAAGTATCATTAATTATTTTTACATTATCATCTTGTGATATGTCTAATTTTTCTTTTAATAAGTTAATATATTTATTTATTAAATACATATTTTTATAGTATTTTTTAATAATACTGATATTGTTTTTGTATATTTTTTTATAATCATCTATTTTACTTACTGTATTCCAATTGAATAAATTACTAATAAATACATTTATATGACTAATTATATCTTTTATATCCAGATTTTGAATTTTTTCATTTATATCTGTTAGTGACAATATATTTGATATTGTATTTATATCATCATTATTTATTTCACTTACAATCTTTTCATATACAAATACACATGTTTGTGTATAATCTATATCTAAATACATCTCAACTTCCTGTAATTGTTTAATATATTCCAGATAATAAAAAAAAGCTCTTTGACTATATAATTCAACAGTTACTAAATTCTTTTTTTTTGTTAATGTATATTCAAAAATATTTTTAATTATAGATAAACCACCTGATAAAAATTTATTATGATTATCTATTAAGTTAATATTTAAATAATCATTTATTGAATCAAAAAATTCATTTATCACTTTTATATATTTATCTATAATTACTTCTTCAATTTTATTCATATTTATGAATTATATTTAGGAATTAATATTTTACTAATTCAATTAAATATATTTATAAAACAACCATTTAAAAAATAAAAAAGAATTATAAATATTATTATGAGTTCAACTAATGAAAATTCTCAAGATACCTCTAATGAAGGTTATAAATTACCTTCCGCTCAATGTTTACAAAATGCTGCTCGTTTAAGTGTAGTAGAAGATAAACCAATTATGCTAGACTATTGGTTAGATTCTTTAAAAACTGAAAATTCCGTTCTAATTGGTGTTAAATCCGATGACGAAAAATTACTTGTTAAAAGTGCAGAAGAATATACTAGTCCTATCTCTAAAATTTTCAAAGTTTCTGAAGAATATATTATTATTAGTGAAAATTCTATTTATATTGTTAGTAAAAATATCCCTACTCGAAGAATATCCTCTTAATTATTTTTTATTTTTCATATAAAAAATAATTAATCATGTAAAATTTTTATTTTATGCAATTGAATGCCATCTTTTCATTGGTCCTAGAAATACTGCGTCTTCCCAACGTGATCTTGATGTAATTTTAGGGAAAATCTCTGTTACCATCTTTTTATTATCATTAATATCAATGTAATAATATATTTTACCTGTATATTCTGCTTGTTTATTTGAATAATAACCATAACCTTCTAGCTGTATTGTTGTCCATTCAGGAGCATTTTCATTAAATTCTAACGTTTTCATATATGTATTACTCATTTTACTAATATTATTGTAATTATAAAGGAAAATAAAAAATAATCAATTTTATGTATTTTTATACAGAATTTTTTAATTTATATAAACAGCCTTTTAATGTTGGTAAGTAGTAAAGTTCTGTTGGCCATGTTCCCGTTGTTTCTCTATGCATTAAAGATGAGCAAAGTATTCTTCTTCTAAATATTTCTTTCCTTTCTCTCATAATTTTTTTCCATGTCCTTTGTATTAGTTTTATCCAAATAGTTTTATCGACGACTGTTGAATAATATATATTATCATCATCTTCTGGTTCGTATTTATAAACAACTTTTAATATTCCAATTCTAATGTTATTTCTAGGGTAAGAACCTTTTAGATAATTATAAATTTCATTATATTCATAATCAAGAAAATTTTGGAAAGAAACAGATAAATATAATAACCATTTGTAGTCGATAGGTAATCCATATTTTGTATTTTTTATTAGATAATATGAACCAATTACCATTTCTCCATTTTCGTGTATGTAATCGTTTTCAAAACTTAATAATTCATTTACTGTTTGAGTGGACTCTTCTGAACTATTATCGCTATCATCAAATACAATTTCATCATCTGAAAATTCTTGTTCGTTGTATAAAGAATATTGTCTTAAAAGTGGCGGCATTATTGACATATAATATTATATAAATTTTATTATAAATAATATTTGTTTATAATAATTCAATTTTATGGATTACATTTCATTATGAATACAATAAAAAATTATAAATTTTAAATGTTTTAAGTATAAATTTTTAAATTATTTCTATATATCTATTTCTTTTGAGCAGCAATACGCGAAGAACGTCTTGGTTTTGATTTATTAAACGGTGATACATTTGTTGTTTTTACAACAACTTTATTTTTAGGTTTTCTCATCGGTTGTTGTTTTGATAACAAAACAAGTGCTTCAGCTGCTTCCATAATATCTTGTTTTTTCTTTGCTTCTTTAACACGTTCGTTCAATACACGTAGTTTCCAATTAGTTTCCTTCTTAATATTTTCCAAAAGCTGTTCTCGTTGTTGTTTGACATCTTTCTTCCAAACTTCATTATATTTATTTTTCACTTTCATAATAAGCTCTCGTTCTTCTGATACAATATAAGAACCACCTTCAACATTAACATTAACAACTTTGGGTTTATTAATATCTTGTTTAGTTGTTCCTCTCACAACCTCAATTACTTCACCTTTATAATTTTTGATTTCAAAAAGAATAGGTTCTTGAGAATGTGATTTGACAGAATCGAAAGCAGAATACATTTCAGAATGATTAGACAACATACTAATTAAATTTTATCATTATAAAAAAATAAAATTAACAATCAATTTTATGGATTTTTGTAAAATTTATTTTATAAATATAGACTTTGTGATGTAACTATATATTTCATTATTTTATTTTCCACATTTTGCAATTTATTAGCTACATCTATATAATCCATTTCCATACACATATTGACAATTTCTTTATTTATTGCACATAATTTCAATAATGTTTTAACAAATTCACCCGTCATTACTTCATAATGTTCATTTATTACTTCTTTAAGATAAGTTTTACATTCTATTTCATTTTCACAATTCATCCAACCTTCTATCATTTCAGGTATATCATAATTTTTTTCTTCATAATTTATTCCAGTATAGTTTATTCCATAATTTCTTTCAATTATTGGATAGCCATTTAATTCAAAGTCTAGTTTTTCTATAAGGTTTTTAATATTAAAATTTTTACATTTTGCTACACTACTTTTAGTCTCCAAATTGGTTTTTAAATCTGTCATAAATGATAATCCACTTATTATTTCTACATCACTTAAATCTTCAAATTTATTCATTTTATAAAATACATTTGTAAAAACAATATTATTAATTTCATTAATATAACTAGAGACTTTTCCTTTTTCTGTTAATTCATATTTATTTTCTTCATTTATTTCTAATATATATTTTTCATTAATTAGAAGTGATATTATTTTCTCCGTGTTATCTTTAATTAATTCTGATAAATTTTTAATAGTTTCATCAACGTCTAATAATTCTTTTTGCTTAACTTCATAATTTAAATAATATTTTAAGTCATTTTCAAAATTTTGATTATTGCTTTTTATTAAATTTGCTTTTTGTAATAATTTTTTCTTTTTATTTGCTCTAGAATTATCTCCTTCAATCATTAAAGATATATATTCTTTTATTTGTTCAATTGGTGTTTTTAATAGTTGTTTTAATTCATTCATTGCTATTTCTTTCATTTTATATTTATTTTCCTTTTCTCGATTTATTGATTCTAAATTTTTATTAATTCTTTCATTTAATAAGGTATTTTTTGAAAATTCAACTAATGAATTTCCTTTTCCATTTTTTATTAAATTCAATATTAATGAATAAGAAATATTATATTTTGATATTAATGTTTGAGGGACTCCACCCATTATTTTTTTGTATGTTATATCTTTTGGTATATCAAATAAATTATTACAATGTATAACATATCCTATTTTATCTAACCCTCTTCTACCTGCTCTACCCGCCATTTGTGTATATTCGTGTGCATATAATTCTCGTATACCATTTCCATCATACTTTTTTAATGCCGGAAATATAGCGGTTTTAATAGGACAATCTAATCCTATAGCAAATGATTCTGTTGCAAATAATAATTTAATATATTTTTTTGATATCATTAATTCTACTATTTCTCTTAATACAGGTATCATTCCTGAATGATGTATTCCAATTCCTTTTTCTAATAATTTAATCAATATTTTATATTCATCTAATTCCATATATTCTTTACCATTCGGTATTTTTCTTAATATTGTATCACATTCTTTTTTAACCAGATATGGTACTTTACTATCATCTTCTAATAAATTTACTGTTATATCATTTGCTGAACTTTCTACCTGTTTTCTTGAAAATATAAATGTAATTGCAGGTAACATCTCATTTTCTTTTAAATATTTGCACAAATTATTTAATACATGTGACCTCTTTACATATACATCTTTTTTCTTCATAAATTCAAGCATTTTTCTTATTTTATTTACATTTTCTATTTGATAATCTCCATTTGATGTTTGAATATCTAATACTTTATCCATAGACTTTCTTAATTCTTTTTCCAAATCTTTATCTTTTAATTTTTTATAAAATCCTTCTACTGTAGTTATATAACCATAATGACCTAATGGAACTACTCTTTTATCAGTTGAACACAAATATACTTCTTTTGTTCCTTTCTCACACCATTTTGCAAATTTTTCTGGCGACTCGATCGTAGCTGATAACATTACCATTTGAATATGTTCTGGTAACATCATTATTGTTTTCTCCCAAACTTCTCCTCTATGTTCGTCATTTATATAATGAACCTCATCAAATACCACACATCCTAATTCATTGTTTATATCAATTTCAAAATCTAAATTCTTTACTATTGATTTATCTTCTTTTAAATTAAATAAATAATTCATTAATATTTCTGTTGTCATTATTAATACATCTGCTTCTGGATTTGTTTTTATATCTCCTGTAAATAAACCTATACTCAAATCCGGATACTTATTTTTAAAATCATAAAATTTTTGATTTGATAATGCTTTTATCGGACTTGTATATATTATTTTTTTTTTGTTTTTAGTCATATATTTTATTGCAAATTCTGCTGGTAATGTTTTTCCTGAACCTGTATGAGCTGTTACTAAACAATGTTGCCCTTCTACTATTGATTCAATTGCATATTTTTGAAAGTTACTTAATTCAAAGTTAAATTCGTTAAAATAATTTTCATAATTTGAATCTTTTGGATATTCATCTATACAAATTTTTACCATTTTTATATTTATTTTTATTTTATTTTTTCTTTTTAAATCAATTTTATATTACTCTATTTAGACATCCCTATCATAAATTATTATATGAATAATATTTATAAGATGTCATTTAATAATTTTACCGCCATTTATAATGGAGAAGCTGATACAACATATAAATCAATTATTAATGAAGCTATAACAAAATGGGATAATATTATTACCTCTAGAAAATCTGGTCACGATAAAATTGAAATTACATTTAATGTAAATAATGAAGGTGATAATGGTATTTTAGGATCTGCTGGACCGACTGAAGAAGTAACACTTAACGGCGAAACAAATAAATTTGGTTCTGTATTTCCAACTAAAGGCACTGTTAATTTAAATTCTTTTTATACTGTTGCAAAAACCACTATTGTTCACGAAATAGGACACATTTTAGGTATTGGTCTATATTGGACTAATGTATATAGCAATAGACCTATTAATGATGATAATGCCCATTCACAAGGTTTGTATTATAATGGTACAAATGCTGTAAGAGAATATAAAAATTACTATCAATTATCTGGAGGTAATCCAAATTATTTAA
>MDTG01227862.1_pt1 | contig 12495 bp, 9 predicted proteins | sample 811421 | NCBI WGS metagenome assembly MDTG01 (sample SAMN05326645, study PRJNA326480) | marine metagenome | isolation source: seawater | place: Pacific Ocean: South East | collected 2011 | reverse complement strand
CAATGGTTTTGGCGTAGCAGCCACCCTCCATGTTGAACACCCCGTTGTCCGTCCATCCGTGCTCGTCGTCCCCAATCAACCGCCTGTCGGGATCGCTGCTGAGCGTGGTCTTCCCCGTGCCGGAAAGCCCAAAAAACACAGCCACGTTGCCCTCTTCTCCCACGTTGGAAGAACAATGCATGGGAAGCACCCCATGCTCCACCGGCAGAATGCAGTTCATCACAGAGAACATGCCCTTTTTGATTTCCCCGGTGTAACCTGACCCCGCAATTACGATGATTTTGCGGGTGAAATCGATGGCACTCACGTTGCCTTGACGGCAACCATGTCGTTGGGGATCGCTCTTGAAGCTCGGGGCACACAACACGTGCCATTGAGGCTCCGCCACCCAACGTTCTTCGTCCGTCAGTCGGATGAACATGTTGTCCACGAACAAACTCGACCATGCCTTCTCAGCAACCACGCGCACTGGAATGCGGTACCTCGCGTCAGACCCAACCGCGGCGTCCTTCACGAAGACGCTTCTCCCGTAAAGGTGCGTCTGGACGTCCTTCAGAAGGGCCTCGAAGCACGACGAAGTCATGGGTTGGTTGATGGCGCCCCAATCCACCCTGTCGTGGGTGAACCCATCGTCCACGATGAAACGATCCTTGGGAGATCGCCCCGTGAACGTGCCCGTCTCGATGGCCAAGGCGCCCTGGTCAGTCAGGACTCCTTCGCCCCGGAGGAGCGTTTGCAGAATGAGTTTTGCGGGGGGAAGGTTCCAATGGGCTCTGCCCACGCCTTCCAATCCGACGGCGTCCAAGCGCGCGTCGAAGGGGGTGTTGCCAACGTGTTTCATGGTCGAGGTTTGATCATTGCATCCTCGATGTCAAAGTTAGGACAAGGCCACACCTCAAGACGTGAAACGTTGTCAACAACGCATCCACCCTCGCTGGCGTTCTGCGTACCTTGGACTCATGCAACGATGGACCCTTTTCGCCACCCTGGCCTCTGCCCTGATGCTGGGCGCATGCACCAGCGACGCCGGCGAGGCAACGCCAACCCCTCAACCAACCAAAACCATGAGCCCTGCGGGACGTCAATCCGTCGAGAGGCAAGCCGAAGAGGCGATGAGGCTCAGGGAGGTGAATCGGCAAGAATCGGAGAACACGATGAGCCCCTACCGCTACGTCGTCAGCACGGAACGCTACAGCACGTTTGGCAAGCTCTTGAAGCGATCCACGCACAGCAAAACCGTTCACGCCATGGGAGTCACCCTTTTGGCTCCCACCAACGAGGCCTTTGAGGCCTTTGAGGACTGGAAACTGTTGTTGGGCAAAGGCAACCAAGCAATGCTCGACGAGTTCGTGGCCCACCACGTGGTGCGCAACATCCTGTCGTACGAGAGCTTCAAAAATGCTGACGAGCACGGCACCTTGGCAGGCGTGGTGTACGACGTTAGCCGGAAAGGAGGCATCACCTTCAACGGCGCCCACGTCCGCAGCGGCGAAGTGCGCACGGAAAACGGCATGGTGTTGGGCATGGACGACGTGGTGTTCATCCCCATGGGCATGCAGTAATGCCTTGCCAAGGCAACCTAGGCCTGCCCAATTCTGTTTTCCTTTCGTTGTCACCAACCTACACACCAGCCGTCATGAAACACGTCGTTGCCTTTGGGTTGCTTTGGAGCGCCTTTTCCCTTCATGCCCAAACCCTGGCCGAAGGGTTCTCGAGGGCGTCGTTCGAGGTGTTGCAGGAGGACGTCTTGCTCGCCAATCCTTGGGTGGGCGGCCTGACCGCGCCACAATGGTCCACCATCGATGCCGACTTGGACGGGGACGACGACTTGTTCGCGTTCGATCGGGACGGCAGCCGGCTGCTGCTGTTTGAACGCGTCTCGGAAGGCAACGGGCTTCAAATTCGTTGGGACTGGGTCGAAGGTTGGCCAGCCATGGTCGATTGGTGCTTGCTCCGCGATTACAACTGCGACGGCAAGGCCGACATTTTCACCAGCCACCAAAACGGCATTCGGGTGTACACCAACACCACGGTGGTCGGCGGACCACCAACGTTTGATCCCGAGCCTGTGACGTTGTTTGCCAGCTTTGATTTTGGCCAAGGCCCGGACAACCTCCCGGTCATTTGCATCGGCATGGACAAACCCGCCATCGTGGACCACGACGACGACGGAGACATCGACATCATCACCTTCACGGAAACGTCCACCACGCTCTATCGGTTCCTGGGACAGACACCCTGCGGACTCGACCTCGTATGCACCAACCGATGCTACGGCATGATGGCCGAGGCCGCCGAAAACAACGCCATGTTCATCGGACCAGAATTCGACTGCGACTTCAACGTCATCGACCCTCGGACAGGGGTGCATGCAGGCGGATCCATCACCGCACTTCAACTTGAATCAGGAGGCCCCAAAGACTTAATTATTAGTGATGTGACATATCCAACTACGCTGGGAATTGTGCTGGAAGAAGGGGGGAGCTCCTTGGACAGCGCCACCTACATCGACCCGGAATTTCCCGCCAATTTGTATGGAGACCAGGCCGTGAATCTCCCGCGTTTCCCCGCCGCCTTCCACCTCGACGTCGACCAGGATGGGGTGCGGGATTTGTTGTTCTCGCCCAACACCGCGTTGGAGACAGACGACGACCGCAGCGTCCATTATTTCCGCAACGAAGGAACCGAAGACGTTCCCGCATGGACCATGGTGCAAGACGACTACTTGCAGGAAGGCATGTTGGACTTTGGGCGAGGGGCCTATCCTGTCCTCATCGATATTGACGGAGATGGATTGTTGGATTTGGCCGTGGCCAACAAGGAGCGCTACGAAGGGGTGGACCAAACGCCTGCCGCCATCGCTTGCTACCGCAACGACGGGACGGAGACGTCGCCATCGTTTGTGCTGCAGTCCATGGATTGGGTGGACTTGTCGACCTACCAAATCGAAAGCCCCTTCCCTGCCTTTGGAGACTTGGACGGCGATGGAGACCTGGACCTGATCGTGGGTGACGAACTCGGGCTTTTGCACGAATTCACCAACGTGGCCGAACCCGGTGAATGGCCGTCGTACGAATTGTCGGTGCTGTCGCTGACCGATGGGATCACGGGCGAGCCCATTGACGTCGGCCAATTCGCGGCGCCGCAGTTGATCGACGTCGACGCGGATGGCAACTTGGACCTGGTGGTCGGAGAAAAAAACGGAACACTCACCCTCATGCAGCGCAACTCGCTGGGGCTCTGGGAAGTGTACGACTCCCCAATCAATGGGGTCAACTTTGGGGGTATCGTGGTTGACAATCTTCTGGGAATCAATGGTTACAGCACCCCTTGCTTGACTCCAACCTCAAATGGCATCAGGGCCTTTGTGGCGAACGAAACTGGCACGGTTCAAGACTTTGGGCTGGTGCCAATCAACCTGGACGCCACGTGGGAAGAAGTCGACAACGAAGTGCTCGGCACAGCCAACGGCTTCCGGGCGGCGGTGGCCTTGGCAGACCTCAACGCCGATGGACTGCTGGACGCCTTGTTGGGTGTTCAAAACGGAGGCCTCATGGCGTTCCAAGGCGGAACCGTGCCCGACGACGTCAATGAAGCCATGCTTTCTCTGACGGCCAAACCAAACCCCTTGACCCTGGCCCCCAACCCGGGGACAGACGTGGTTCGATGGACCACCGCCAGCCCTTGGAATGGAACCTTGTGCCTGTTCGACCAAACGGGACGATGCGTCCAGCGGACTCTCGTCTTTGACGCCAAGGAGGGCATGCTGTCTGCGCAATCTCTGGCCCCCGGGGTGTACCTCGTTCGACGCGACGTGCAAGGGCAACAAAAAGGGGCCTCCGCAGAGACCCCTTTGCAATGGGTGAAGGTCGAAGGCCATTGATCGGCTTCCGACGCGTCAGAGGCTGAGTCCGTCGAGCACGCCCTTCACTTCGCGGACGGCCGTATCGCTCTGCGCGAGCAAGGCCTTCTCTTCGTCGTTCAGATCGAGTTCGATGATGCGTTCGATGCCGTTCTTGCCAAGGATGACGGGCACGCCGAGGTACAAGTCGTTGACCCCGTATTCGCCCTGCAGCCATGCGCAACATGGGAACACCCGGCGCTGATCCTTCACAATGGCCTCGACCATTTGGGCCGCTGCTGCCCCAGGGGCGTACCAAGCAGAGGTGCCGAGCAAGTTCACGATTTCTCCGCCTCCCTTTTTGGTCCGCTTCACGATGGCGTTCAGCTTGTCCTCATCGATCAGCTCGGTTACAGGAATGCCGCCCACGGTCGTGTAACGAGGAAGGGGCACCATGGTGTCTCCGTGCCCACCCATGAGCACGGCTTGGATGTCCTTGGGGCTGACGTTCAACGCCTCGGCCAAGAATGCCCGGTAGCGCGCCGTGTCCAAGATGCCGGCCATCCCGAAGACGCGCTTGCTGTCCACGTTGGCGTGGAGGTAGGAGCAGTACGTCATGACATCCAACGGGTTGGACACGATGACCAAAATGGCCTCCGGGCTGTGCTTCATCACGTTTTCCGTGACCGTCTTGACGATGCCTGCGTTGGTCGCAATCAAGTCGTCGCGGCTCATCCCAGGCTTTCGTGGCAATCCACTGGTGATGACGACCACGTCTGAATTGGCCGTTTTCGAGTAATCGTTGGTGGATCCGACCGTGCGGGTGTCGTACAAATTGATTGGGGCGGTTTCCCAAATGTCGAGCGCTTTGCCTTCGGCGAAGCCCTCTTTGATGTCCAACAACACGACTTCGTTCGCCACTTCGCGGGTGGCCAACACGTTCGCACAGGTGGCACCTACGTTTCCGGCGCCGACTACAGTAACTTTCATAAAAACAGGGTTTGTGGAGTGCGAAAATACCCAAGGATGCTTCCATCATCCCCGACATCATGCATCTTTGTTTCATGTGTTCAAAACTCTCCAGCCTTCCCTCCTGCTGGACCTTTCTTGCGGCGGGCTTGTTGACCCTTTCGTTCGGCCAAGTGGCCGTGGCACAGCCCGAGGCGTTTGACCTTCCCCGCGACGCATCCACCGCCTGGCCAACGGGCGAACCCGGTGTGGACTACAACCTGGGAGACGCACAAGGCCTAAGGCATGGTCCGTGGGTTCGCGTCTACGGCGACGGGTCACTCTATTACGTCGGATCCTACGACCACGGCACGCCCACAGGTTCCTGGTGGTTTTTCCGCGAAGAAGGCGAGGCGATCAGCCACATCGAGCACGAACCTGACAATCCGCTGCGCTCCCGGGCCACGTTGTACCATCCCAATGGACGGGTCGCGTCCCAAGGGGAGTACGTGCATGCCCCCATGTCCATGGCAGTCGACTACCCAACCCAACAAGCCACGCCCCCGCTGAGGGATGGACGTTGGACCTGGTACGACGTCCAAGGGAACAAAAATTCTTTGACCACCTTTTTGGCAGACAGGAAGCACGGCCCATTTGAGCGTTGGCTGCCCAATGGCCAAACCACGGAATCTGGCGAGTACCACCAAGACCAACCCCATGGCGAATGGCGAACCTGGCACGACAACGGTCAATTGCGGCACGTCATCCATTACGAGCAGGGCGAGCTTGAAGGCGCGTTTTTGACGTTTTACCCCAGTGGGTTGCGACTCAGCGAAGGGGCCTACATCGAGGGCAACGAACACGGCGTTTGGAAGTTCTACCTCGACGATGGACGCCTGGGACACATGTATGGCTACCAATCCGGCCAACAAGTGGACGTCACCTACGTCAATGGGACCTACACCGATTGGTACGGGGAGGAACGGCCGAAGTTTGAGCGCACCTACAAGAACAAACGACTTGACGGCCCCTTCCGAGAATGGCATGACCAAGGAGAGTTTGTCATTGAGTCCTTTGTGGATGAAGAGACGGGCGAGCCAACCCAACGACGCACCATGGTCGGGGTGGAACTCTCCCGAGAAGGCGATTACGTGGACGGCCAGCTCGATGGGGCGGTCTACCACTACAACGAGCGTGGGCTGTTGACCAAAACCGAGCATTACGAGATGGGTGCCCTGATCCAAACACAAACCCACTGACATGAAGCGCGTATTGTTCGCTGCCTGGGTCCTTCTTGGGTTCTCAGCGCATGGATTGGGGCAACTGGGGCCCAACCTTCACCTGGTGCGGTTGTCGGACAAGACGTGGGGAGAAAACTACAACCACCAAGTCGAGGCTCCTGAGACTTTCTTGTCTCCTCGGGCGTTGGACCGCAGGGAGCGCCAAGGCATCGCGGTGGACTCTTTGGATCTTCCCGTTTCTGAAGACGTGTTGGTTGCCATCGACGTGCTGAACGATTGGACGGTCGTCCACGCCTCGCGCTGGATGTCTTCCGTGGTGGTTGAAGGGAGAGACAGTCTGGCTGACGTGCAGGCCCTGGTGGATCTGCCCTTCGTCACGGAGGTGCGCCACATCGGGGCATCAAGGCCTCGGAAACTTGATTCAATCCATGAAGCGTGGGCTCCCAAAAATCTGTTGCCAACCACGGCCTACGGCCACGGCTGGCAAACCATGGAACAACTGAACCTCGCTTCCCTCCACTCGCTGGGTTTTCAAGGCGACGGCCTGTGGATTGGTGTGATGGACGCCGGTTTTCAGCTGATGGACACGCACGACGCATTCGAATCGCTTCGGGCTTCGGGCCGTTTGATCACCCTTCCTGGCGCCAACGTGGCCCACGGTGGGAGCAACGTGTTTGCACACAGCAAGCATGGCACCTCCATCATGGGGTCGCTGGGCTGTGCGTGGACCGATTCGTTGATCGGCACCGCACCCGCTGCCACGTATTTCCCTTTCGTGACGGAAGACGTGGAGATGGAACGATTGGCTGAGGAAGAGCACTGGATTGTTGCCGCGGAACGCGCCGATTCACTCGGCATCGACCTCATCAACACCTCCCTTGGATACAGCACCTTTGACGGCGGCTTAGGCAACCACGAAGTGGCGGAGCTCGATGGACGAACCGCGAGGATCAGCGTGGCGTCGGCCATTGCAGGGTCCAAAGGAATGCTCGTGGTGACCTCGGCCGGAAATTCTGGCGACGATCCCTGGCGCCAAATCACCTTTCCTGCCGATGCCGAAGGCATTTTGAGCGTCGGTGCCGTGCGAGCCAACGGCGCCCACGGATGGTTCAGTGGATACGGTCCTTCGGCCGACGGACGCATCAAACCGGAATTGATGGCCTTGGGGGTGTCCGCCCCATATCCCAGTTACGACGGACGCATCCGACACGGCAACGGCACGAGCTTCTCCGCCCCTGCACTTTGTGGCGCAGCGGCTTGCTTGTGGGAAGCCCACCCCGACGCCACCGCGGAAGAAGTGCGAACAGCACTCATCCAAAGCGCTTCCCATTTCACCACCCCCAACGATTCCATGGGCTATGGCATTCCGGACCTCTGGAAAGCCCACGTTCTTCTTGGCGGGTGGGACGGCATGTCGGAAGATGCAACCCTCGGCACGAATGGGTTGAGGGCTTTCCCGAACCCCCTCGAGACCGATGGCATGCTGCGGTGGGTCCTAGACCCCGAAGACCTGGAATCGTTGGAGGCCAACGAACCCCTTATGTGGGAACTGACCAACGCGGCCGGCGAACGTGTGGCTCAAGGAGCGGTTCCTGCGTGGACGTCCGGCGGTGGACACATCCCCCTGCAAAACCTCGGGTTGGCTTCGGGCATGCATGCATTTTCGCTGAGAAACGTACAAGCGTCCTGGGTACGAAGCGCCACGATCCTCGTCGTTCGGACAGAGTGAGACGGCCTCAGTAGCCGTATTTCTTGCCCCAACGTTCTTTCAGCCACTGCCGCAATCCGAGCTCTTTGGGGTTGTTGCCCGGCTCGTAAAATCGGACACCTTCCATCCCCTCCGGCATGCACTCTTGGCCAGAAAATTGGTTGGGCCGGTCGTGGTCGTAGGCATAGCCCTCGCCATACCCCATGCCCTTCATCATGGTTGTGGGCGCGTTCCGCAGAGCCAAGGGCACACTGGCCTCCCCGTTCTCCCGGATCCATGCTTGGGCCCGACCGATGGCTTGGTAACTCGCATTGCTTTTGGGGCTCGTGGCCAAATACACCACGCATTGGCTCAGCACAATCCGCGCTTCCGGCCAACCGATTCGCTCCACTGCTTGGAAGGCGCTGTTGGCAAGGACGAGGGCAGTCGGATTGGCGTTGCCGATGTCCTCCGACGCCGAAATCACCAAGCGCCTTGCGATGAATTTGACGTCCTCCCCTCCTTCCACCATCCTCGCCAGGTAATACACCGCGGCGTTGGGGTCGCTTGCCCGGATGCTCTTGATCATCGCGCTCGCGACGTCGTAATGGGCCTCGCCCGTCTTGTCGTAGGCCGCTGACAAATGTTGCGCCCTGGCTTGAACCGCCTCGTCGGTGATTCGAAAGCACCCCTGGGCATCGGGTTCCATGCTGTCGACCACGAGTTCCAGGGTGTTCAACAAACGTCTCGCATCGCCGCCCCCCATGCGCAACAAGGCCTTGGTTTCTTCCAACACCACCCGTTTGGACGACAACGACTCGTCTTGGGCGAGGGCTCGGTTCACAAGATCCAAGAGCACTTCTTCCGAGAGGGATTCCAACACGTACACCTGGCAGCGCGAGCGCAACGCTGGAATCACCTCAAACGATGGGTTTTCCGTCGTTGCGCCAATGAGTGTCACGGTACCTGCCTCGACCGCCCCCAACAAGCTGTCCTGTTGCGATTTGGAGAAGCGATGGATCTCGTCAATGAACAGCACCGCCTTGCCGGCAAACATGCCGTCGCGCTTGGCCGAATCCAGCACGGCTCGCACGTCTTTGACCCCACTGTGGATGGCGCTCAAGGCATGAAATGGCCTGCCAGAATCCTTGGCAATCAAGCGGGCCAAGGTGGTCTTGCCCACGCCGGGAGGGCCCCACAGAATCATGCTCGGCAACGTGCCAGACTTCATGGCCCGGCGCAAGACCCCGTCTTCGCCTACCAAGTGCAATTGGCCAGAAAAGGCGTCGAGCGATTGCGGGCGCATGCGCTCTGCGAGTGGTGCCTTGGGTTCCATCATTGGCTCACAGATTCATGGATTCGCGGGTGCAGGGGCTCCCCTTCTGGCCGGCGATGCTTCCAACGCTTGTGGGACCAAAGCCATCGCGCAGGGTCGGCGTGGATCTCCCGTTCGAGCGCCGTCAAGCACCGGTCCAAAATCACACCCTCAGCCAAGTCGGACACGTCTTCGGCAATGACTTCGTAATGGAGGGAATACCGCCACGGGCCTTCGTGTCGAATGCTTGCATACACCACAGCCATGTCGTACCGACGCGCCCACTGCTCGAGGCCGTAATGCACGGGCGTTTCCAAGCCCAAAAACGTCGTCCACCAGGACTTTCTCGGATTCGAAGGGCTTTGGTCAAAGCCCATGATGACAGCCATGGGTTCGCCCTTGGTGGCCTCTTGGTCCATCCAATCCCTTCCCTCCTTCGTTTTCACCATTTCCAGGCCAAACCGAGAGCGCGACGCCGTCATCAAGCGTTCCGCACTCGGGTTGCTCAATTCTTTGTACAATGCCATCGTTCGATGGGGCACGTTTTGGTTCAAGGTCAGCGCGCTCCATTCCCAGTTGTTCATGTGTCCTCCTGCCACCAACACGTGTTTGCCCTCGTCGTGCAGGCGCTGAACCACCTGTCGGTTGTGGTGCACCATGCCTTCGAGGAGTCCAGATTCAGACATGCGAAACAGCTTGGCCGACTCAACCAGCAACTGGGCAAAATGCCGCTGAAATTGACGTGCCAGACGGCGACGCTCCGCGGAAGTCATGCTTGGAAATGCCCGTTCCAAATTGCCGCGAACCACCTTGCCGCGGTATCCCCCAGCAAGGTTGAGCATCGTTGACAACAAGCTCGCCAAGGCGGTCAACCATGGCTTGGGCAGGATTCCTAGGTACGAGAGCAACTTCACGGGACCTTCAATTTGACGGATTTTCGGGCAAAAGTTCGTGCCAACCGTCTTCCCTTCGTTCGAGGACAAGCCCGTCGTGGGCGAGCGCGACCCCCGCGGGCAGGGTCTCAAGGAAGGATGCATGCGTGCCCATCAGGTGACTCACGTGGGTGAACCACGTTTGACGTGCCCCCACCAACTTCGCCACTTCCAAGGCTTCAGACAACGAATAATGGCTGTAGTGCCTTTCGTGGCGCAACGCGTTCAACACCAACACGTCCACCCCTCGAATCAAGTCCATCGTGGATTCAGGTATCGAATTGGCGTCGGTGATGTACGCCAACCCATCCACGAGGTAACCATGCACTGGCATGGCCCCATGCATCACCGGAAGCGGGGTCCAACGAATCCCGTCGATTTCGAAGGGCGTGACCCCGTCCATCAACCGAAGACTCACTTGAGGAACGCCCCCATGGACCTTGTCGTCAAAAGCGTAATGGAACTCTCGTTTCAAGGCTTGCTGGACGCGCTCGCTGGCGTGCAAAGGCATGGGCCGCCGTTGCATGTAGTTGAAGGGACGAATGTCATCCATGCCGGCCACGTGGTCCTTGTGTTCGTGGGTGTACACCACCGCATCAAGGCGCTCCACTCCTGCCCGAAGCATCTGCTGACGAAAATCCGGACCGGTATCCACCACGACGTTGGCGTCTGACGACGACAGGAGCAACGAACTACGGAGCCTGGCATCGCGGGCATCCGCTGACGCACAAACCGCGCACTGGCATCCAATGACTGGCACGCCTTGGGATGTGCCCGTTCCCAAAAACGTGGCCCGCGTCAATCTCTTGTCCCTTGTTCGGTCCATGGCGCGAAGGTATCCTTACCTTTGATACAAACCCTTACCGACCTCGTTGTGGATTTGGAACGCGTCATCCTCTCGGCCAAACAAAAGGCCCTTCGGATCAACCTCAACCAAGATTTGTACGGCACGTTTGCCGAAATCGGGGCTGGTCAAGAAGTCGTCAGACACTTCTTTCGTGCAGGCGGGGCCTCAGGCACCATTGCCAAGGCCATTTCTGCGTACGACAAAGACTTCAGTGACGCCATCTACGGCAAAGAGGCCAAGGGGCGGTACGTGTGTGAAGCACGCATCGACAAGATGCTCGAACACGAGTACAACCTGATTGAAGAGCGCATCACCCGCAAGGACCATCCGACGAAGCAATACTTCGCCTTCGCCAACACGGTGGCCACCATCAATTACCACAAGACGATTCAAGGGCATGGTTGGTTTGGCATCAAGTTTCAAACCGGCGCAGACAAGCCCGCGAACACCATCGTCCTCCACGCCCGCTTTCACGAGCAGGATGCCTTGTTGCAGCAGATGACCACAGGGGTCCTGGGGGTGAACTTGATTTACGGTGCCTTCTACTTCTACAAGCGTCCGAAAGAACTGCTTCAGAGCCTGTACGACAACCTTGACCGCGACCAACTGGAGATCGACATGATCCAAATGAATGGTCCGGATTTCGACGGCGTCGACAACCGTCTCTTGTCGTTGCAATTGGTCAAGCAAGGCATGACAGATGCGGTGATTTTCTCCCCCGATGGCAGAAACCGGCAGGCCGCAGACGTTCTGTACAAGAAGAACATCCTCGCCATCCGAGGGAGCTTCCGTCCGGTCACCAAAGTGAACATCGACATGATTGCCAAAGGCTTGGCCATGTTCAAAGAGGAGACCAAGGTGGATCCCGACAACATCCAGGTGCTGTTCGAGATCACGCTGAACAACCTCAGCGCGGAAGGCGACATCGACGAGCAAGATTTCTTGGACCGGGCCGACGTCCTCTGCAGCATTGGCCAAACCGTCTTAATCAGCAACTACCAGAAGTACTACAAGCTCGTGGAGTTCTTCTCCCGACACACCAAAAAGCGCATGGGCGTCATCATGGGTGCGGCCACATTGGTGGAGATTTTCAACGAGCGCTACTACCGAAACCTCAATGGGGGCATTTTGGAAGCCTTCGGCATCCTGTTCTCGCGGGATTTGAAAATCTTGCTTTATCCCTGGAAGGACGACGCATCTGAGGAACTTTGGACGTCGACCACCACGCCCATTCATCCCCGTATGCAACCCTTGTACGATTACCTGGTCTTCAACAAGCGCATCGCGGACATCAGCGAGTACGATCCTGAGGTCCTCTCGATTTTCAGCCGTCAAGCCCTCGAGTCCATCAAGCAAGGAGGCGAAGAGTGGATCGACATGGTCCCCGACTTCGTGGACCGCATCATCAAGGAGAAGTGTCTGTTTGGTTTCTGCGGCGTCAACAAGCCGGGAGCCTCAGAGGTGGATCCTGCCGAGGCGGCAGCCAGGGCCATCGAACAGAAGAACTGACCTTCCCGTCTGACCAAAGTTGATGCACAAAAAAAGGCGCCCGATGGGCGCCTTTTTTCATTCAGGGCAACAAGGATCAGTCTTCCTGGCTGGCGTGTTCCACCAACGCGTCGAACTCTTCCTTGGAGCCAACCTTGACGTCAGAGAAGTTCCGGGTACCAGTTCCTGCAGGAAT
>MDTG01206792.1_pt1 | contig 12495 bp, 8 predicted proteins | sample 811421 | NCBI WGS metagenome assembly MDTG01 (sample SAMN05326645, study PRJNA326480) | marine metagenome | isolation source: seawater | place: Pacific Ocean: South East | collected 2011 | reverse complement strand
TTTTCTATCTTCTGTATCAAAAGGATTACGCATATTATTGATCGAAACCTTGAAGCTTTCCTGCCTCTTCTCTTAATAATTCCGGTGATCCTAATAATTGCCTATTAAGTCCAATTCTTTTGAACCAATAGTGCAAACCAAGCTCATCAGTAAAACCCATTCCACCATGAACTTCAGTTGCGGTTTTAGATACTTGCTTTCCTACCTCAGATATATGGGCTTTAGTTTGGCAGGCCATTAGACGGGCCTCTTCAGGAACATTATCGAGGCAATGAGCTGCATGCCATATCATAGAGTGACATGGTTCTAGATCAGCTGCCATTTCAGCACACATATGCTTTACGGCTTGAAAAGATCCTATAAGACGGCCAAATTGTTTTCTCTCTAATGAATATGCAACAGATTTATCTAGCATAACCTGTGCAGCTCCAACTGTATCGGCTGCCAACATAAGTCGTCCAGTATCTAATACTTTCTCTATTACGGATTTGTCATTTGAACCTGCTAAAAGCTCTGCATCCGCATTTTTTAAAATTAATTCGATAGATGTTCTTGTTTTATCTACAGTAGTTAGTTCAACAACCTCTATTCCAGGACTTGATGATTCAACTATAAATAATTCTCCAGATTTATTGGCAAGAAGATAAGCATCTGCATCTTTTCCATCAATTATGAATAGACTCCTGCCTGATAATTTACCTGCAGAGAATTCAATACCTGCATCTTCTCTAGCTCCTACGTATTCAGATAGTCCAACACCAATAACACATTCACCTCCTGCAATTTTAGGAAGCCAATTATTTTTTTGATTCTCGTCCCCGCTTAAATTTATTGCCATTGGAGCCATAATGTAGGACCCGGCGAAAGGAACTGGAGCTGTTCCAGAGCCCAAGGTTGCGGCTACTACAGTTGCAAAGAGTGTATTCAGTTCTAAGCCACCATAATTTTCAGGAATTACTAATCCGCTCAGTCCGAGATCTATTATGCCTCGATGCACTGCTTGTGCTTTATCTGTTTCTCCGTTCGCAACGGCTTTTATAATGTCCAGCGGAGCATTATCGGCAAGAAATCTATTGATATTTTCTTCTAAACTTTTTTGTTCTTCTGATAAACCAAAATACATATTTATGCTCCTTGAATTTTGGGCTCTTTAGGCATTCCAAGAGCACGTTCGCTAATAATATTCTTTTGTATTTGATTTGTACCACCACCGATGATTAAGCCTAAGTAATACATATACGTCATTTGCCAAACACCATTATCTCTAAGGTGCGGACTATCTTCGTAGAGAGTTCCTAATTCACCCATTGCGTCAATGGCTAGGCCCTCAAGTTCATGTCTTAACTCAGTGCCTTGCAATTTCACAATCGACTTAGCAAGATTGGCCTCTTGATCTTTATTTATTTGTGTGGAGAGAATCCTTAAAGCATTAGATTGCTGGGCCATCAATCTACCTTGAATAGAAAGTAACCTGTCTCTAAAAATAGGCTTATCAATTACTCTTTGTCCATCTATTGTCTCATTCTTCATAAGATCAATAAGTGAATTCAATCTATTTTGGGTTACGTTTGGATCAGCTAGAGATCCTCTTTCGTGCCCAAGTGTTGCATTGGCAACTTTCCATCCTTCTCCACGAGCACCTACAATATTTTGTGCAGGTATCCTTACGTCGGTAAGAAATAACTCATTGAAATCAGAGTCACCTGTCATTTGTTTAATTGGACGTCTATCAATTCCCTCAGAGTCCATAGGCATTAGTAAATAACTTATACCTTGATGTTTCGGGGCATCCGGTTCTGTCCTTACTAAAATAAAACACATTTGAGAAAGATGTGCTGTACTTGTCCATATCTTTTGGCCATTAATTACCCATTCATCGCCATCTAGTTCAGCTTTTGTTTGTAAACTGGCTAGGTCGCTTCCCGAATTAGGCTCAGAATATCCCTGACACCAAAGAATTTCACCTCTTAGTGTCGATCTTATATATTCCTGTTTCTGCTCTTCGGTTCCTAAAGACAATAAAGTGGGAACAAGCATTTGTATTCCTTGGCCTCCTGCAGCTTTTGGAATTGGAGATTTTGCGAACTCTTCAGCAATAATCCTTAACTTGATAATATCCATATCTCCGCCATATCCACCATATTCTTTTGGTATAGATCTGGCGAAGTATCCGTTGTCTATTAATTTTTGTTGCCACTCGATTCTACTCTCGCTCCTTGGCGGCCCGCTGAGTTTAATATTTTCATTTTCTTTGATGAAGTTGACAACTTCAGCCCTGAAATCATCATATTGAGGTCCGTATTCGAGATCCATGAAACACTCCTTTTAATTCTTGTTAAGGTGAATAGAATAAAGATTGTCTTATATATTAACAAGCCAATATTGTGTGTTCTAAATTCAATAGATATAGGGAATTATTCTTTTCCTTTCACTAGGATAATTGGAGATATTTGACTTAGACCATTCGTGATTAGATTTAGCTCTCGGAACCAGGTTTGCAATAGTCCAAATAAAAAAAACTAATCCAGCAGGACTCATCGTTAATAAAGCCCAACCAAGCCATTCAATAATTTCTCCTAAGTAATTAGGAGAACTCACAAATTTAAAAAAGAAACCATTAGGTATGTAGTAACCTTCACCCTCTTTTTCTCTCAATTCCATTAAAATATTATCTGATTTGATGTTAATCATCATTCCGGTTGCAAAGACAATTACACCAAACATAAAAATAGGGGAGAGTAACCATTGATCTGAGTATTCTCCTAGGATGAATATCCATATCCCTTGTAAGGTGACATTCACTAAATTGAAAAGAAGGGCCATCACCATAACACTGACAGTCATTTTCTTTCCTTTTAGTCTTGCTCTGAATGGCCAAATGAAAGATCTATGAATATAGTGAACTAACCAGATCAGGCAAAACAAGATCTCCACTAATCCCGAATTACCATAGAAGAAGTAAAAGAATATAAAAATGCCAATAACCGCTGGCGATTCCATAATAATCCATCCAATGCGAGACGGTATGGTCAGAGAAGATTGGTCAGTTAAATAACGACCATAAGGAGCATCTTTAAAAAATAGGGTAACGAAGACTATCACGGCCAGGAAGGTCCAAAGAAAAAGGAAGTAGTTGTAAATGGCTTCTATGCCCATAATAGAAGCTTAACAGGATCGGCTCTTTTCAGGAATTCAAATTAAATAGAAGCCCCTAGCATTAAAGCAAATGAAATTACTGTGAGCGTTACTGATAAGACAACATATAGAGAGGTTATTAACCTGTCTATCCAGAGATAATTTAATACCTCATTAAATTCAATTGCATCTATTGTTTTGATAGCCATTGGCTGGCCGGAATGTCTATTTTTTCTGTATATATCTTTCATACTGTATAAATATACAGTATTTTATTTGTTTTGCAATATTTCACTTTTGGTGCTGTAGGGATATGCTTTTCAACGACATGATTATAATGTTAAATTGGATTAAATATAGATAGGGGAGTTTTTCTATGGGAATAGTAATCAGGACATTTGTAATTGCGCTTTTATTTGCAGGGGTAATTTTTATATTGGGCGCTAATAACGTTTTTACAATAAAAGATGATATTGCAGACTTCTCATTAGGACAAAGAGACAATTCTATAAAAATAGATGCGAATCAAAATAGAGATGCTTTTTTTGGAGACCTACATGTACATACTATGTATTCTTTTGATGCTTTTATTTTTGGAACTACAGCATCCCCAGATGATGCTTATAGATATGCTAAAGGTGGCTCAATAAAACATCCTTTAGGTTTTGATATGCAGTTAGATGATCCCTTAGACTTTTATGCTGTTACAGATCATGCTGCTTGGTTGGGAATGATTCGAGCTTATGCTGATCCTGATTCAAAACCAGGTCAATTAGATTTCGCCTCTGATCTTCATGGATTAAATGACCCAGAAAATTTAAATACTAATACTTTTGCTAGACGAGCTGGGCTGTTCGCAAATCTTCTCACAAGTGAATTAATCAAGCCCTCTAAAAATCCTTTCAAAATCTTGGGCGCTTATCTTCAAGAAGATACTGTCTATGGAACCGGAGCATATGATAGAGAGACTCATCAATCTGCATGGAAAGATGTAGCAGAGGCAGCCGAAAGGCACAACGAGCCAGGAGAATTTACTACGTTTATAGCATACGAGTTTACATCGAGTGGCCCGGGTCAGAGTAATTTACATAGAAATGTGATTTTTCAAAACAGCAAAGCTCCTGTTCAACCTTTTTCTTTAGCGGATTCTAGAAACCCAGAAGATCTATGGGATTGGATGGATAATTTAAGAAGTTTAGGAGTGGAAAGTCTCGCAATTCCTCACAATTCAAATGGTTCCAATGGACAAATGTTTAAATTAGTAGACTGGGCAGGCAATCCTTTGGACGATGACTATGCTACAAAAAGAATGAGAAATGAGCCTCTTGTTGAGATTACTCAGGTTAAGGGAACTTCAGATACGCACCCATTACTTTCACCAGGAGATAAATGGGCCGATTTTGGAATTATGAATAACAGAGTTGCATCTCCTTTTTACTCTAGCCCAACAGGAAGCTATGTTAGAAATGCTTACTTAAGAGGGTTATCGCTAGAATCTGAATTTAAAATCAATCCATATAAGTTCGGATTAGTGGGAGCTAGTGACACTCACACTGGGGCAATATCTGATAAAGAATCAGATTATCATTCGAAAATTGGAATCTTAGATGGCACACCTGAATTAAGAGGAGCTGCTCCTCTTACAAAGGCTTTTAAGGAACAAATTGAAGGATCAGGTTCTAATGTAATAATAAGGGGCTATAAAGAGGTTGGAGATCAGGAATATATTGATACAGGTTATACAGAGTGGGGTGCTTCAGGCCTAGCTGCAGTTTGGGCAGAAAATAACACAAGACAGTCTATTTATAATGCCTTTAGAAGAAAAGAGACTTTTGCAACCACAGGTAGCAGAATAAAAGTAAGGTTTTTTGGTGGGTATCAAATGGAAAATACTTTTAGTGAAGATGATCCTGTGAATTTTGCATATACAAATGGAGTGACAATGGGGTCGGATATGCTTCAATCAGAGAAGCAGAAACCTCAGTTTGTTGTTTGGGCATTGAGAGATGTCAAAAGAGCTCCTTTAGATAGAGTACAGATCATAAAAGGCTGGACAGAACTGAGCGGTAAACCTCACGAAGAAATATATGATGTGGCTTGCTCTGATGGAAGAAAACCCAATCCAAAAACTAATTTATGTCAGGACACCAGAGCATCTGTGAATTTAGATAATTGTCAGATATCTGCTAATGAGGGTGCAGATGAACTAAGAGCGGTATGGGAAGATCCTAATTTTAATCCTGACTTAAAGGCCTTTTACTACGTTAGGGTTTTAGAAAACCCGACTTGCCGATGGTCAACATGGGATGCTTTGAAATCAGGAGAAAAACCTAGAGCAGATCTCCCTTCAACCATTCAAGAGAGGGCATGGAGCTCTCCTATTTGGTATATCCCTGATAATGAAGGAATTACAATCGGAAACATACTGCCCGATGAAGTATAGATTTATCAAGTAAAGTTCCCCGCAAAATACACAGCCTTGTATTAACAAAACATAACCTTTCCAAGAGGTTGTTAAATTGTTAAATTGTTTATTCTTAATTGGGGGATATATGAGTAAGTTACAGAAATTTCTAGCAAGTCTGTTTTTGTTTTTTTGTTTATGGAGTTGCACATCTCCTGACGATATTATTGACTATAGCGAAGACCTATTGATTGATGATTTAGAACCAGGAACTACCGCAGGATACAACGAAGATAAAAATGTGTATTTTGGTGATCTTCATGTACATACCAAACATTCTTTTGATGCTTATATATTTGGTACTACCGCTACCCCAGATGATGCGTATATATACGCTAAAGGAAATTCTATAAAACATCCACTAGGATATGATATGCAACTCAGAGAGCCTTTAGATTTTTACGCCGTAACAGATCATGGTTTTTTATTGGGAAGTGTAGAGGACTGGGCAGATCCTAATAATGGCAAGGCAGGAACGGAACCATTTCATAACTTAAATGCTCCAGAAAACTTAACTCAAGAATCAGTTGCCTACAGATCGGGACTATTCCAAGATTATGTAAGAAACATAGCACAGTTTAGTAATATTTGGACAAGAACTGTTGCTTACGTGACAGGCGATAGCGCCAGAGGTTCTACCATATATGATGTTGATGCTCATCGAACTGCATGGAAAGACGTAATTCAAAGTGCGCAAAGGCATAATGATCCAGGAAACTTTACCACTTTTGTAGCCTACGAATTTACTGCATCGACTACGAGATCTGCAAATACACAAGGAGCTTCAGCACTTAATTGTTGGTTGAGTGGAACGGGATGTGCATTTGAGGGGGCCCCTCCATTTGAAAATGCAAATTTACATAGAAATGTAATTTATAAAGGGAATAAGTTTACAGTAGAACCGTATACAAGACTTAAGTCTGTAAACCCAGAAAATCTTTGGTCTTGGATGGATGATTTACGAGAGAATGGGGTTGATACAATTGCTATTCCTCATAATTCTAATGGATCTAATGGGCAAATGTTTGAAATGGAAAATTGGGAAGGACTTCCAATCAGCACTCAATATGCTGAATTTAGAATGAGAAATGAGCCATTAGTTGAAATGACACAAGTAAAAGGAACTTCTGAAACTCATCCAATTTTGTCCCCCGATGACGAATGGGCTGACTTTGAGATTATGTGGCAAAGAGTTGGAAACTCAGCTTATAGCAGGCCTTTCGGTAGTTATGTTAGACAAGCCTATTTAGATGGTCTTGGAATGGAAGAAGAGGGAAGAGGTAATCCTTATAAGTTTGGAATGGTAGGTGCAAGCGACACCCATACCGGTGCCATTTCGGATGATGAATCAGACTTTCATTCAAAAGTTGGAATATTGGATGGTACTCCGGTAGCAAGAGGCTCGGTGCCAATTTCTGATCAGCAAGTCCAAGATTTAACAGGTGGCAATGCCATAAGACAGTTAGCTTTTAAAAAAATTGGTGACCGAAATTTTAATAATGCCATTTTTAATACCTGGGGAGCATCAGGAATAGCTGCCGTTTGGGCAGAAGAAAATACTAGAGACTCAATCTTTGAAGCTTTCAGGAGAAAAGAAACATATGCTACTTCAGGAAACAGAATTAAGCTGAGATTCTTTGGAGGATATAATTTTGATAATTCTTTGTTATCGAATCAAGACCTCGTAAAGGAAGCATATAAAAATGGCGTTCCAATGGGGCAAGATCTAGAGGCTTCAAATGGCGAAGCTCCTTCTTTTCTTATATGGGCCATGAGGGATAAAAATTCTGCTCCTTTGCAAAGAGTCCAGATCATTAAGGGTTGGGTAGACAGAATTTCAGGCAGACCTTATGAAAAAGTTATAGACGTAGCATGCTCTGATGGATTGATACCTGATCCAACAACAAATAGATGCCCTAATAATAATGCTTTAGTTGATGTATCTGATTGTTCTATCAGTTCTGATAGGGGAGCAAGTGAAATTAAAACTATTTGGACTGATGATTCTTTTGACTCCTCAGTTAAGTCTTTCTATTATGTTAGAGTATTAGAGAATCCGAGTTGCAGATGGTCAACATGGGACGCAGTAAAAAATGGAACAGAACCAAGAGAAGACTTACAACCAACTATCCAAGAGAGGGCATGGTCCTCACCAATTTGGTATTCGTATTAACCAGTTATTAAAGGAGAAATAGCATGATACAAAATGACCCCGAACTTTTTGAACTATCCATGTCTGAGAAGACTCAGCCGTTAATGGATCTTGTAAAGAAACACTGTGAAGAAAATATAAAACCAATTCAGCAAGAATATTCTGCTCTGCAAAATGAGAAAGAAGATAGATGGTCTTGGCATCCGAGACAGATCGAACTAATGGAAGGTGCTAAAGAAAAGGCAAGAGAACTAGGCTTATGGAATTTCTTTCTACCCGATCCCGATGGAAATATAGGAGATGGTTTAACTAATCTTGACTATACCTATGTAGCAAATGAAATTGGTAAATTTCCTTTAGCTTCAGAGAGTATGAATTGTTCCGCACCAGATACCGGAAATATGGAGGTCTTGGAAAGGGTGGGTACTGAAGAGCAGAAGAAACAATGGCTTGAACCACTTCTTAATGGTGAAATCAGATCTGCTTATGCGATGACTGAACCAAATTTAGCCTCTTCAGATGCAAAAAATATTAGCACAAGTGCAGTTCTAGATGGAGATGAGTGGGTTATAAATGGAGAGAAGTTTTACATTTCTGGAGCGGGAGATCCAAGATGTAAGATAATGATAACAATGGTCAAAACTAGTCCAGATGCTCATCCCTCTAAACAACAGTCTCAGATTCTGGTTCCTAAAGATACTCCAGGCGTTGAAATCTTGGAAGGAATGCAGGTATTCGGTCATGATCATGCGCCACATGGTCATATGCATATAAAATTTAATAATGTAAGAGTACCAAAAGAAAATATATTGCTTGGTGAAGGAAAAGGTTTTGAAATTTCACAAGTAAGGTTAGGTCCAGGTCGAATTCATCATTGTATGAGGACTATAGGTAAGGCTGAGATAGCGCTTGAGTTAATGGTCAAAAGAGCAGGAACTAGAGAAGCTTTTGGAAAACCTATCGCAAAACTTGGCGGTAATCTAGAAATTATTTCTAGAGCTAGAATCGAAATTAATGCAATGAGACTTGCCGTACTTCAGGCAGCCAAAGCTATGGATGTATTGGGAAACAAAGAAGCAAGAGTTTACATAAGCGCAATTAAGGCCATGGTACCTGAAAAAGTTTGCAAGATTATAGATCAAGCTATTCAAATGCATGGAGCTGCAGGGATTTCACAATGGACTCCTTTGGCAGGGCTTTATACAGATATAAGGCATTTAAGATTTGCTGATGGTCCAGATGAAGTTCATCACATGGTTGTAGGTAGAGCTGAGATGCAAAAGTACGACCTTTGGTAGTCTTTATTTTCTAAACTTTATTATATAAAGCTTATGAAGAAAGTACTCATTGCTAATAGAGGAGAGATAGCAATCCGTATTGCTAGAACCTGCAATGATCTAGGTATTAAAACTGTTGGTATTTATTCAGAAGATGATGCTAATTCGCTTCATCTTTCTAAGGTAGATGAAGCCTACCAGATCAATGAAAGGGGGTCGCAGGCTTATCTCAATATCAAGGAGATAATTAAAATAGCCAAAAAATCAAAGGCTGAAGCTATTCATCCTGGATACGGCTTTTTAAGCGAGAATTCATCTTTTGCCTCCTCTGTTAAAAGAGCAAATCTAAAGTTCATAGGACCAAACGAGAGAACTTTAAAAATCTTTGGTGATAAAACTTCTGCAAAAGAACTTGCTTCTAGTTTGGATGTTCCTGTAATTCAAGGAACAAGTGAGAAAACTTCCATTAGACAAGCACAAAACTTTATGAAATCTTTAAAAAAGAATTCATCAGTTGTTATTAAAGCTATTTCTGGTGGTGGAGGCAGAGGAATGAGAGTTGTCTCCAAGGCTCAGGACTTGAAGGACTCTTTTGAGAGGGCTGCATCAGAAGCTAAAGCTTCTTTTAATTCATCTGACTTGTACCTAGAAGAATATCTTAAAAATTATAGACATGTCGAGTTTCAGATTATCGGAGATGGTACAGGTGCTGTAAGTCATTTGCATGAAAGAGAATGTTCAATTCAGAGACGTTATCAAAAGCTCATTGAGATAGCGCCTAGCCCTAGTTTAAACCTTGAACTAAAACAACGAATGATCGATGATTCTCTGGCTTTAACTAAAAAATTAAAATATGAAGGCTTAGCTACAATTGAGTTTTTAGTGAATGTTGAAAAGAATGATTATAGATTTATAGAATGTAATCCAAGGTTACAAGTTGAGCACACAGTTACAGAATCTGTATTATCACTTGATATTGTAAAGGCTCAACTCCAGATAGCTTCTGGGAAAACCTTAAAGCAAATAAAGCTAGAGCAAAAAAATGTGCCTGAACCAAAGGGATATGCGATTCAATCTAGGGTTAACATGGAAAGAATTGATTCTTATGGGAATGCAAATCCTGGAGGAGGAATTTTTGAAAAATTTGATTTACCTTCTGGACCTGGAGTGAGAGCAGATAGTTATGGTTATTCAGGATATGAAACAAATCCCTTATTTGATTCATTAATTGCCAAAATCATCACTCATTCTCCTGAAGATAATTTTAAACAGGCAATTAAGAGAAACTACAGATCTCTGTGTGAATTCACAATAACTGGAGTACCTACAAATTTAAATCTACTGAAGAATATTTTGGTTAATCAAGATTTCAAGAATAATAAAGTCCATACCAATTTCTTTGAAAATAATTTAAAAGACTTAACTTCTCAAAAAGCACATTCCGATCTCTCCGATATAAATAGAAATATAGCGAAAGATAAACCAAAGAAAGGAAAAATAGAGAACCTCGATCCTTTGGCTGTGCTTGATCATGGTAAGTCAGGCGGAGTATTTGTAGATCAATCAGAGAATATTCTAGAACTTCAAGAACCGAATATTAGAGAAGGTTACGAAAGCGTAGATGCTCCGATGCAGGGTATGATCGTTAAATTTGATGTAAAGGTTGGAGATAAAGTCTGGGAAGGTAAAACTTTAGGAATAATGGAAGCCATGAAAATGGAACATGAAATTATTTCTAAGGTTGGTGGAGTCATTGAAGAGATAGCTGTCGCAAGTTTAGACACGGTTTTTGAAGGTCACTCGTTAATGATAATTCGTCTTGCTGATGTTGAAAAACAAATTTCTTCAATAGACGAATCTATAGATCTTGATTGGATTAGGCCTGACCTAAGAGAAGCCTTAGATAGAAAACAAGCTAGTCATGATATCAATCGGCCAGAAGCTGTTAAGAAAAGATATGGAACAGGTCATAGAACGGCAAGAGAAAATATTGAACACCTTTGTGATGATGGGAGTTTTCTGGAGTACGGCTCTGTCGTAATGGCTGCGCAAAGACGAAGAAGGAGTGAAGAAGATTTAATAAAAAATACTACTGGTGATGGCATGGTTTGTGGTTTGGGTCATGTCAATGGTGATTTATTCTCTGAGAATGCCTCAAGAGTTATGGCTATGTCATATGACTATATGGTCCTAGCGGGTACTCAAGGAAAAATGAACCATGCCAAGAAAGACAGAATGTTTGAAATTGCGGAACAAAATGAACTGCCCACTATTTTATTTGCAGAAGGAGGAGGTGGTAGACCGGGAGATACAGATACATCTGGAGTTGCGGGCTTAGACTGCTTAGCTTTTACTTACTTCGCACAATTATCTGGATTAGTTCCGGTAATAGGCATAACAACAGGGAGATGTTTTGCCGGTAATGCTGTCTTATTAGGTTGTTGTGATGTAATTATTGCAACCGAAGATTCTAATATAGGAGTTGGCGGTCCGGCTATGATTGAAGGTGGAGGATTGGGGGTTTTTACTCCTGACGAGGTTGGACCAATGGATGTTCAAGTTCCTAATGGTGTTGTAGACATTGCTGTTAAGGATGAAGAAGAGGCGGTTGAGGTAGCAAAAAAATACCTTTCTTATTTTCAAGGGCCAGTCACAAAATGGAAAGAACCAGATGCTAGAAAATTAAGATTTGCAGTTCCTGAGAACAGACTCAGATTTTATGATATGCGAGATATTATAGATGGAATCGCTGACATAGATTCCGTCTTAGAAATCAGAAAAGATTGGGCGCCAGGAATTATTACTTCATTTATAAGAATAGAGGGAAAGCCAGTCGGTGTGGTGGCAAATAATCCAGGGCATTTATCAGGGGCGATTGATTCTCCTGGAGCAGATAAAGGCTCAAGATTTATTCAATTGTGTGATGCATTTGATATACCCATTCTCTCACTCATAGATTGTCCTGGAATAATGGTTGGACCCGAAAGTGAAAAATCTGCTCTTATCAGGCATGCGGCAAGAATGTTTGTTGTAGGCGCCAATATTGAAACACCATTTATGTCTGTAGTGATAAGGAAAGCCTATGGCTTAGGTGCACAGGCCATGGCAGGAGGAAGTTTCAAAATACCTTTATTTACTGTTACTTGGCCAACAGGTGAGTTTGGTGGAATGGGGCTAGAAGGAGCTGTTAAGCTTGGATATAGGAAAGAACTAGAGGCCATTAAAGATCCTAAAGAAAGAGTAGCATCCTACGAAAAGATGGTCGCTGATAGTTATCATCGAGGCAGGGCTGTTAATATGGCATCACACTTTGAACTAGATGATGTTATAGATCCTGCAGAAACAAGAAACTGGGTTTCTAGTGCACTTAAATCATTACCTAAAAAATCTAGATCTGGTAAGAAAAGACCAAACATAGATACTTGGTAGTATTTATTAATATATGTACATATATATATGATTATATT
>MDTG01380092.1_pt1 | contig 12496 bp, 14 predicted proteins | sample 811421 | NCBI WGS metagenome assembly MDTG01 (sample SAMN05326645, study PRJNA326480) | marine metagenome | isolation source: seawater | place: Pacific Ocean: South East | collected 2011 | reverse complement strand
TAGCCTCCAAAACTATTATAGCAGTATTGTTTTCTAATCTACAAGAAAAGATTATGATTTTTTTTCTCTTACAGGATCTGCCTCAAAAACACCTAGAACATGAAAATCTTGACAATGAAGACCCAACTCTTCAAGTGATTTTTGAACTTTTTTGTCTTCAATATGTCCATCAAGATCACACAAAAAAAAGAATGAGTCGAAAGAGTTTTTTTCAGGATAGCTTTGTAACTTGGTAAGATTAACTCCATTAATTGCGAACCCACCTAAAGATTGATAAAGAGCTGCTGGTTTACTTTTAAGTTTAAATAGAAAAGAGGTTATATATTTTTTTTCTTTAAATTCTGGTTGTATTAAATCTTTTCCCATAACTAAAAATCTGGTCAAGTTTCCAGACTCATTTTCAATATTTTTTTTAATAATTTCTAATCCATAAGTTTTGGCACTCAAAGCAGAGGCTATTGCAGCATCATCCTTTTTTTTATTTTTTGAAACCATTTCTGCAGAACCAGCTGTATCAGCTCTTATATGTTCAATTAGACTATTTTTTTTTATAAATATTGAGCACTGAGATAACGCCTGAGCATGAGAAAATACATTTTTAATGTCTTTAATTTTGGTTCCTGGTTGACCTAATAAATTATGTTCAATTTTCTGAAAATACTCAGAATAAATGTTCAATCTATATTTGAAAATAAGATACTCAATTCCAATATTTCCAGTAATCCTATTGGACTCTGGGATCACAATTTTTGAGTCTTTATCATTAGTGGCTTTTAAAAAACATTCATCAAAAGTCTTGCAAGGGATAATTTCTGCGTCTGGGAAAATTGCCAATGACGCTAGGTGAGAATATGCTCCATATGTGCCTTGAAAATAAATTTTAATCATTACTATTTATATTTCATTATTTTTTTTATAGCCATATAATCCTCTTCAGTATCTACGCCTATAGGAGATCTATTAGCGAGAGCTACGTTTATATCAATATTATTATCAAGTGCCCTAAGTTGTTCTAGTCTTTTTTCTAACTCATTTTTTGATTGATTTAGTGAAATATATTTTTTAAGAACTTCTACTTCATAACAATAAATTCCAATATGGTGGAACACATCATCTTTATCTTCTGTCTTTCTCATAAAATTTTTAGCATATGGAAATGAATTTTTATCAAAAGACTCCTTAGTTTTTACTTTAACCACATTTTCATTTTCATACATGTTTTGATTTTCAATTTTTGCTGCTAAAGTTCCTATCTTTGCTTTATGAATTTTCATCTTTGAGTCCAAAATTTTTATATCATCAATATTAATATCTGGTTCATCACCCTGTACATTCAAAATGTAATCAATGTCTTTTTTATTAATTAAAGTTAAAGCCTCATAAATTCTGTCAGTGCCAGTTTTGTGACTTTTAGAGGTAAATATTGCATTACCTCCATTGCTTTTGACGTCATCTATAATCTCTTGATCCTCAGTTGCTACAATTACTTCACCTATATTTGCACTTTCTGCTCGTTTGAAAACATGCGAGATAATAGAAAGTCCATTGATTTTTAATAAGGGTTTACCAGGCAATCTTGATGCTGACATTCTCGAAGGTATAATTATTAACGTTTTCATAGATTTTTTATATTTATTTAGATTATAAAGAGGGGCAAAATTGTACAGTAAATTATAAGCAATTTTAAAATATTAATGTTATAGGTTCTTTAAAAATTTTATCTAAAATGGATTCTTTTGAAATAAATAAAATAATTGCTGCAGTGCTTTTAGTTGCACTTTTGGTAATTGGAATAGGAAAGCTCTCTAACGTAATATTTTATGTAGAAAAGCCTGAAACACCTGGCTACAAAGTAGATGTAGAGCAGGCTTCAATATCATCAAGCTCAGAGATACAAGAAGAACAAAAAGTGGATATAGCGGCTTTGATGGCAATGGGAGATGTTACCTCTGGAGAAAAGGTTTTCAAGAAATGTGCAGCTTGTCATTCTATAGTGAAGGGTGGAAAAAATAATATTGGTCCAGCTTTATATAATGTAGTTGGAAGAAAAGTTGGAGGAGTTGCCGATTATAAATACTCTAAAGCATTAGTAGCCTATGAAAAAAATTGGAGTTTTGAAGAATTAAATGGATTTTTAATTAAACCTGCAAAATGGATTAAAGGAACAAAAATGGCTTATGCTGGTCTTAGAAAAGATAAAGATAGAGCTTCTGTGATAAAGTATCTAAATCAAAATTCAGATAATCCTATTCCTCTACCGTAATTTACCAAAACAATATAACAAAATACTTTTTTGGACATGGGCTCTATTTAAAGCTTGAAGCCAAACTTTAGAGTTATCACCTCTAAATACTTTATCTTCAACTTCTGTTCCTCTTGGTAAACAATGTAAAAAAGTACAATCTTTTTTTGCATAACTCATTAAAATTCTGTTCACTTTAAAATTTTTAAATTCTTTAATCTTATTTTTTTTATTAACTTTATCATTAAGAGAAATCACTTTATCCGAAAATACAACATCAGAATTGATAACTGCTTTTTTTGCATCATTAAAAACATGGATCTTTTTATTTTTACTTTTAGCCCATTCTAAAATAAATTTTTTTGGTTTATATTTTTTTGGACAACCAATACTAAGTTTAAAAGAAAATTTAACTGCAGCAGCAATTAAACTATTTAAAACATTATTAGAGTCTCCTATCCAAGATATATTTAATTTTGAAATTGGTTTTTTTTTAATTTCTTCCACTGTAAATACATCTGATAAAACTTGGGTAGGATGAGATAATGGAGATAACCCATTGATTATTGGTATTGATAAATGCTTTTTAAAATTATCTATTTTTTTATCACTATCAGTTCTCAACATAAAACCATCTCCATAAGTAGATAAAATCTTAGCAGTATCCTCTAAAGACTCTCCTCCTTCTCCTAGGTGTAACTCGTTAGATCTAAGGGTTAAAGTTCCTCCACCAAGTTGTTTAATAGCTAAATAAAAACTTAACCTAGTTCTTAGACTGGATTTTTCAAACATTTGAATTAATAACTTACCTTTTAGAGGGGCGTCTTTGTCAGGCTGTAAGGTATTAAGACTAGATCTTTTTTTTTTTCTTTTTTTTGCTTCAATTAATATTTTTCTTAGATCTTTTGCAGGAATGTCTTTAAGATGGATAAAATGTTTCATATCACGAATAAGTAGAACAAACTTTTTCTATTATCTTTGTTGCTTTATCAAGTTCTATTTTTTTTACGTTTAATGGAGGTAAAATTCTTACAACATTTTCTGCTGCTCTAATTGTTAATAAATTATTATCCATCAGTTTTTTTATAAAATTTATTTGATCTTTATATAATTGTAATCCAATTAAAAAACCTTTTCCTCTAACTTCTTTTATAATTTTTGGATATCTTTTTTTTATATCATTTAATTGTTTATGAAAATATTTAGAATTTTTTTTTACTTTACTTAAGAAATTTTTTTTAGAAATTATATCAAGGACTGTATTACCTATTTGCATGGCCAAAGGATTGCCTCCAAAAGTTGAGCCATGTGTCCCAGCTGTCATTCCAGAAGCAACTTTTTTATTCATTAACACAGCACCTATAGGAAAACCACCTCCAATACCTTTTGCGATAGGTACGATATCAGGTTTGACCTTAGATTTTTCAAAAGCAAAAAAATCTCCAGTTCTACCTACGCCACATTGTACTTCATCTAAAATTAATAATATTTTTTTTTTATTACATATTTTTCTTAATTCTTTTAAACACCAATCAGGAATTATTTTTATGCCACCTTCACCCAATATTGTTTCAACCATTATAGCTGCTGTTTTTTTTGTAATTTTTTTTTTTAATGATTTATGATCTCCGAATTTAAAATGATCAAAACCTAAAACTTTCGGACCAAATCCTTCTGTCATTTTTTTTGAACCACTTGCAAAAATTGCAGCAATTGTTCTTCCATGAAATGAATTCTTTATGCAAAGAATTCTATTTTTATGAGGTTTTCCTATCGAATAAAAATATTTTCTTGCCACTTTTATTGCAGCTTCTGTAGCTTCAGCACCACTATTTTGAAACATTACATAATCAGCAAATGTTTTTTTTGCTAATTTTTTAGCTAAATTTTCACCTTCGGGAATTATAAAAGCATTAGATACATGCCAAAGTTTTTTTGATTGTTTACTCATAGCTTTAATTAACTTTGGATGAGAATGTCCCAAAGAATTAACAGCAATACCTTGAACAAAATCCAAGTACTTTACTCCTTTGGCAGTGTATAGATAACTACCTTTACCTCTTGTAAAAGATATTTTTTTTCGATTATAATTTTTTGTTAAATAGCTCATAAATTTTTTATTAAAACTTTTTATAAACTAAAATATTAATTACAAGTAAGGATTGAAAATTAATATCCCAATTTGATGTTGATAAATCCAAATAATTTCTTGTTTATTAAGATCTAATATCAGTATATTGTGTTTTAAAAATTAATTAACACATTATATAGATATTTATGAGCTGGACAGATGAAAAAGTAGCAAAGTTAAAAGAATTATGGGGCAAAGGCAATACAGCTAGTCAAATCGCAGAAATCATAGGTGGAATAAGTAGAAATGCTGTAATTGGTAAAGCTCATAGGCTAAATCTCTCAGCGAAAATAAAAACGAGAACTGCAACATCTAATAAAAATTTTGAAAATTCTTCAGAGATAAACAATACTCAATCTAAAAGAGGAAGAAAAAGTAGATTTAAATCATTAATTATCGAAAAAGATTTTGAGCCAGAAAACCCCAAACAATTAGAGGAATTAGATGAAAGTTCTTGTAAGTGGCCTATAGGACACCCAGATGAAGAAAATTTTTATTTCTGCGGTAGATCTTCTTTAAAAGATTTTTCGTATTGTAAACTACATCTTCTTTATGCATATCAACCTAAAGGCAAAAAGGAAGAGGCAAATAATAAAGAGGATGACTCTGAATATATAGAGAAGAAAATTCAATCTATTTAATTAAGACTCTGTACTTTCTTTTGATATATACTTTTCAGTTGAAAATTGTCCACCTTCTCGCCACATATAGGCGTATTTTTTTACTTCATCATTAAAATATCTTTTACTTGGTATTCCGATTTCAAAATTGTTTTTAAATTTTCCACTTAAAACATTATCATATTTAAGAAGTCTCAGTTGATCCTCTGTTAAAAGAGGAGTAGGTAATAATTGAAAAATTTTTGCTGTTAACGATGCTATTGGTAGTGGCATTGGTATAAGAAATCTTTTTTTATTAATCAACTTTAAAAGTCTTTCGATAATTTCTCTAAGTGAGATTACCTCTGGACCAACACATTCAATAATTTTTGAGTTCATATTTTTTGTAACCATGCCATAAATTATATCCGATAAATCTGAAGAATGAATTGGTGTAAATTTTGTATTGCCTGAATAATATAGTGGAAAAATAGGGAGCCTACTTAAAAGAGTCATAAAATTAGTGGTAAAATTATCATCAATTGAATAAACAACAGAAGGTCTTAAAATTGTAGAAGTAGGAAAATTGTTATAAATTAGTTTTTCTCCCTCAAGTTTGCTTTTTGCATAATTGCTATCTGTTGCTTCATTAATTCCAAGGGCCGATACATGAATAAAATTTTTTAATTTATATTCTTTAGATAATTTTGCGAGTAAAGATGGAAAAAGAGTATGAATATTATAAAAAGTATTTCCTTTTTTTTTCTCAAACAAAATACCAATTAAGTTTATACAAATATCAGATTTAGAAAATAGATCCCTCAATTTTTTTTCATCATAGATATTTGCCTCTACAATGTCTATATAACCAGCATTTCCCTGCGTTTTGATAATGTAACTTTTTTGGTGGATATTTCTTGTAACTACAGTGACTTTAATATTGTTTTTTGTCAATTTCCTTATCAGATGTCTTCCTATTTGACCACTGCCACCAAAAATTAGACAATTTTTAGGTTTCATATATAAATAATTAAAAATGACTGTTGATATTAAACTTCATAAAAATGATTTACCAGATGAACTTAAATTAGGCAATGTAATAGCAGTTGACGGAGAATTTATGGGTTTAAATGTAAAAAGGGACCCATTATGTCTCATCCAAATATCTACTGGTAACTCAGATGCACACATAGTTCAGCTTGATAGATCTAACTATGATGCTCCTAATTTAGTTAAAGTTTTAGAAAATAATTCTATTACAAAGATTTTTCATTACGGGAGAGCAGATATGGCACATATTAAATATTATTTAAAAACAGATACGAATAATATTTTTGATACTAAAATTGCATCTAAATTAGCAAGATCATATTCAGATAATCATTCTTTAAAAACATTAATTAAAGAATTTATAAATATTGATATTAGCAAACAATTTCAAAGTTCTGATTTTGGTGGGGAACTTACTCCAGCTCAGCTTAAATATTGTGCAAATGATGTGGTCTTTTTACACAAAATTCATGATGAGTTAACTAAGATTCTTGAGAGAGAAAATAGAATAGAATTGTATAAAAATTGTTTGAGTTTTTTAAAAACAAGAGTAGATCTTGATCTTGCATTATTTAAGGACGATATCTGGTCACATTAAAATGAAAAAAAGTATTAATGAAATTGGTAATGGTGTTATAGAATTACAAATAAAAGCACTTAAAAAATTAAAAAATACAATTGATAAATCTTTTAATGAAGCTGTAAAAGCGATCATCAAGTGCAAGTCTAAAGTAATTATTTGTGGTGTAGGCAAAAGTGGAAAAATTGCATCAAAAATATCTTCAACTTTATCATCTGTTGGTAGTCCATCATTTTCCATTTCAGCTAATGACTGCTCTCACGGTGATTTAGGAAGGATTACAAATCAAGATTTGTTGATCCTTATTAGTTATTCAGGAAATACAGATGAATTAAAAGATTTAATTAAATATGCAAAAGTAAATAAAATAAATCTTATTGGGATTGTTTCAAATCAAGAGTCTTATCTATATAAATCAGCAAATATAAAATTATTAATACCAAAAGTAAAAGAGTCCGGCCTAGGAATTGTACCAACATCAAGCACAACTGCTCAATTATGTTTGGGTGATGCATTAGCAATAGCTGCGATGAAACAAAAAAAATTTGATAAATTAGATTTTAAAAGATTCCATCCAGGGGGAAATCTTGGAAATAAATTAAAAACTGCCTCTGATGTAATGCTAGTAAAAAATAAAATACCTTTCGTTAATGAAAATGAAATTATGATTAATGCCTTAAAAATATTGAATCAAAAAAAGCTGGGTTTTTTAGTAGTAGTAAATAAAGAGGGCCTTAATACTGGGGTATTTACTGACGGTGATCTTAAAAGATTGATGCAAAAAAAAAAAATTATTAATAATTTTAAAATGAAGCAATTTATGACAAAAAAACCTTATGCTGTTGAAAAAGATACATTAGCCACTGATGTTCTTAATCTAATGAATAAAAAAAAAATTACTAATGTGTGTGTTTATAACAAAAAAAGTAGAAAGAAGACTATAGGAGTAATCCATATTCATAATCTTATTAAATTAATAAAATAATATATAAATGAAAAAAATTGTTCAATTTACTCTTTTTTTTTCAGTAGTATTGGCTCTATTTTTTTTTAATAAAAAATATTTTTCAGAAAATGATAAATCTATAGTTGAACCAATAAAATCTGATAACCAATTAGAGGAAGTATCTGAAAATAATTTAATCAAAAATTTAAAATATGAAATAAATTTAGACCAAGAAAAAAATTATATTATTACTTCAGAGTTAAGTGAAATAGTTAAATTTAATAATGATGAGATAGTAAAAATGAAAATAGTCAACGCTATTATCATTGATGAGAAAAAAATACCCTTAATTATTAAATCTGATAATGCCGAATACAATAATTTCAACTTTAATACAAAATTTAGAAACAATGTTTCAATTGAATATATGAATAATAGAATTTTTTCAGATAAGTTAGATCTAGATATCAAAAATAATATAGCAAAAATCTATGAAAATGTTAGATACATTGGAAATGACGGCACAATTGCATCAGATAATATTAAAGTAAACTTAAACACAAAAAAAATTGATATATATATGAATAATGAATTAGATGATGTTAAAGTTAAAAAAAATTAATTATGTCGAATATTAAAAAATTTAGAATAAAATCATTTAAAAAAAAAGAAGTAATTTTAAAATTAGATAAGCTCTCTTTTAAATATGGAAGAAAAATAATCTTAGATAATTTAAGTTTGGAACTTGGTTATGGACAAATCTTAGGTCTCCTCGGGCCCAACGGAGTTGGAAAGTCAACAATATTTAATTTAATTATAGGTTTACTATCTCCAAACTATGGATCTGTTATCATTGAGACTAAAAATATTAATGATTATCCAATTTATCAAAGAACTATTGCGTTTAAAATCGGTTTCGTTCCACAGAATGGAGGTTATTTCCACGATTTAACTGTCTATGAAAATCTTAAAGCAATCGCTGAGATTGTAATTGATAATTTAAGCTACCGAGAGGAAAAAATAAATTCTTTGATTTCTAAATTTGAATTAGATTCAATAAGAGACATCAAGGCAGATTTTTTATCTGGAGGACAAAAAAAAAAGTTAGTTATAGCTCTTGCACTACTCTCTGATCCAAAAATTCTTTTATTAGATGAACCATTTGCTGCTCTAGACGTTATGACAATAAAAGTTTTACAAGAAATTATTGTGGATTTACAGAGTATTAATAATATATCTATTATTTTGTGTGACCATCAAGCAAGAGATCTGTTAGCGTGTGTAGATACAGCTGTAATAATTAATAATGGAAAAGTAATTGCTCAAGGCACACCTGCTGATTTATTACAAAATATTGAAGCTAAAAAAGCTTATTTCGGTGACTCATTCAAAATAAGTTAAATTTTTTTTCGATGAATAAAATATTTCGTTTAAATCAACCTATAAAACCTTTTAATAGAGAATTACTTATAGAAGGAGACAAAAGTTTATCAATCAGATGGGCTTTATTAGCTTCCCAGGCTGTGGGGAAATCTACTGCAAAAAATATTTTAAAATCAGAAGATGTTTTAAACACTTTAAATTGTTTAAAAAAACTTGGTGTAAAAATAAAACTAATCAGAAATACTTGTATTATTACTGGCATGGGTATCAATGGCTACAAATATAAAAAAAAAATAGTTTTAGATGCTGGAAATTCAGCAACCTTGGGAAGATTAATCATAGGTTTACTAATCCATTCAAAAAATGATATCAAAATCGTTGGTGATAAAAGTTTATCTAAAAGAGATTTTTCTAGAGTTATAAATCCACTAAAAAAATTTGGTGCAAAATTCATTTCAAATAATGGTAAATTACCCATAATTATTAAAGGAACAGCTAAGGCTACGCCGATTAACTACATTGAGAGCAAAGGGTCTGCGCAGTGTAAAACGTCTATAATGCTTGCTTCATTAAATACAAAAGGAACAACTTCAATTAAAGCTAAAAAATCAAGAAATCATAGTGAACTATTGTTCAAATACTTAAAACTACCAATTAAGGTTACTACAGGAAAAATATATGACTTGATTGAAGTCGATGGGAAAAAAAAAATTAATGCTTTTAATTATAAAATTCCATCTGACATTAGTTCATGTGCTTTTTTTATTGTATTAACAGCATTATCTAATAATTCGAAATTAATCTTAAGAAATGTAAATGTAAATTCATCTAGAATAGGTGTTATTAAAATATTAAAAATGATGGGTGTACAAATAAATTTGAAGGATATTAAATTTTATAAAGGTGAAAAAATTGCAAACATTCATGTTAAAAGTGCTAAAATTCTTAAACCAATTAAATGCCCATCCACTCTTAATAGTAGTATGATAGATGAATTTTTAGTAGTTTTTTTAGTTGCAGCTAAAGCAAATGGAATATCATATTTTAAGAATCTCTCAGAGCTCAATCAAAAAGAAAGTCCGAGATTAAAATGGGGATCAAAGATTTTAAATTTGATAGGTATAAAAACAAAAATCACAAAAAACTCAATTAAAATATATGGAAATCCATATTTATTGATAAAAAAAAAAATTGTTATAAAGGATTACTTAAAAGATCACAGAGTATTTATGACAAGTGTTATAGCTGCACTGGCTTTTGGTGGTAAATGGACTATTCACGATAAAGATTCTATAAAAACCTCTTTTCCATCCTTTTTAAAATTAATTAATAATATTAAAAAATAGATTTAGTATAAATTTAGAAATGAAACGTTTATTAATTAAAAAACACTATAAAAAAGCAATATTAACAGTTTCACAATATTTTATTTGTTATTTGCTATTGATTTAAAGCAGAATTTTAACTAAAAGATCGTGATTTTTTAATAAATAAAATAAGAAAATTTACTTTTTAATGGAAATATACAAAGATTTAACAAGTCCAGCCTCTAAAGAATTCGAAAAATTATTAAACGGCCAACTCTCTAAAGTTAATATTGAAGAAGGAAAAATTGTTGAGGGAAAAATCAATAAAATCAGTGAAAAATTTGTTTTTCTCTTTGTTGAGGGGTTAAAGAGTGAACCAGTTCTAGATATAAATGAATTAAAAAGTATGGGGCTCGTAGATAAAATAAAAGTTGGCGAAACTATTCCAGTGCTATTAGAAAAAATTGAAGACAAAAATGGAGAAGTTTTAGTTTCAGCTAGTAAGGCACAAAAAATCAAAGGTTGGGATAAGTTAGTTGAAGCTTATGAAAAAAATGAACCTATTATGGGAAAAATTACCTCTAAATGTAAAGGAGGATGTATAGTTGAACATATAGACACTGGGTCTCTAATGTTTTTACCAGGTTCTCAAATTAGTGACAAGCCCCTTAAAGATATTAGTCATTTAATGAACGAACCTCAAAAATTTGCTTTGATCAAATTAGATAAAGTCAGAGGAAATGCATGTGTTTCAAGAAGAGAGATTATTTCTTCATTTAAAAAAGAGGATAAAGCTAAAATCATAGAAAAATATAAAGTTGGGGATATTATTAAGGGAGCAGAGGTAAAAGGATATAGTTCGTTTGGCTGTTTTTTTAATGTAAATAACGAACTTGATGTTTTAGTACATTTACAAGAAATCTCATATTCAAGAGTTAATCATCCAGATGAAGTATTCAACATTGGTGAAAAGCATGACTTGAAAGTAATTTCTGTTGATAAAGAAAAATTACAAGTTGGTTGTTCTGTAAAACAATTATCTCCTGATCCATTTGAACATATTGAAAACTATGAGTTAAATAAAATTTATAAAGCAAAGGTTGTAAAAATTATGGACTTTGGAGCATTCTGTGAACTAGAGCCAGGACTTACAACTTTGCTTCACTCAAGTGAATTAAGTTGGACAAAAAAAAATATTTCAGCGAAAAAAATGTTTAAAATTGGTGATGAAATTGATTGTGTGATCACAGAAATTGATAAAGAAAAGAGAAGAGTAGCAATATCCCACAGACTTACTCAAGAAAATCCTTTTGAAACATTTGAAAAGAGGTATCCAGTTGACTCAATCGTAGAGGGTCAAATAATAAACAAAAATGAATATTCTTTATTTGTAAAAGTTGAAGATTTAGATGTAGATGCTTTTTTACATTGTAATGATTTAACCTATTTAAATAACGGTGAAGAGGAATTGGCCAAATATAAAAAAGGTGATAAATTAAAAGTTAAGGTACTTGAAATCAAATCATCTGAACAAAAAGTCAGAGTAGGATTGAGGCAAACTCAACCAGATCCTTTTGATTGGTTCAAAGAGAAAAAAGTTAATCAAACAATCACTGTTAAAATAATATCTTCAGATAATAAAGGTTTAATAGTTAGACCTGAAGGTTGTGAAATGGATTTTCAAATTAAAAAGTCTCAAATTGCAATTAATGCTTCAGATGCCAGACCATCAAGATTTACTGGTGGAGAAAGAATAGATTGTGCAATTTCTGAACTGGCTTTAGATAAAAGAAAAGTCACTTTAAGTATAAAACTTCTTGAAGAAATTGAAAAAAAAGAGGCTTTAGAGAAGTATGGAACAGAGGGTTCTGGAAAAAATCTTCCTTTTTCGTCATTGTCAGATGATTTGAAAAAAAAAGATAAGGAAAAAGAATAACTATAAGATAAAGTGGATTAAATTGGCTATTGTAAAATCAAAGCTTTTAAGACAACTCTCACAAAATTATCCTAATTTTTTAAAAAAAGATCTTGAAAAATTTTCCGATATCATTTTAAAAGAAATTAAAAGAACTCTCAGAAGGGGTGAAAGAGTTGAGCTTAGAGGATTTGGTGTTTTTTCAACTAACAAACAGAAAGCGAGGATATCTAGAAACCCAAGAACTGGTGAAAAAGTTCATACTCCTGAAAAGAAAACAATTCACTTTAAAATGTCAAAAGACTTGTTTAAAAAATTAAACAATGAAGAAGAATAAAATATT
>MDTG01373137.1_pt1 | contig 12496 bp, 10 predicted proteins | sample 811421 | NCBI WGS metagenome assembly MDTG01 (sample SAMN05326645, study PRJNA326480) | marine metagenome | isolation source: seawater | place: Pacific Ocean: South East | collected 2011 | reverse complement strand
CTAGGGGGTGGACAACTTCAAATTCCAAATATCTTATGTGCGAAAGAATTAGGATATAAAACTATAGTTACAGATAAAAATAAAAATTGTATCTGCAAAAAAAAAGCTGATTTATTTTTTTGTGTAGATATCTTTGACATAAAAAAAAATATTTCTTTATCAAAAAAATTAAAAAAAAAATATTTAATCAAATCAATATTTGTAGGGGGTATTGATTGCACCGTAACTCAAGCCAGCTTAGCAAAACAATTAAATTTAGTATCATCTGGAATAACCTGCGCAAAATTAACCAACAATAAATATTTGTTTAGAAAATTTCTTCAAAAAAAAAATATTTTAAGTATCCCTTTTATGAAAATTTTAAAAACTTATAATGGTTTAATTAAAAAAGTTGAAAATAAGATAGGATATCCATTTATAATAAAAAACGTTGATAATAGTGCCAGTAGGGGTATTGAAATAATTACAAAAAAAATTGATAGTAAGCAACTTGATGAATATGTTAGTAGTGCAATTAAAGCTTCTAGATGTGGATATTGTATTATTGAAAAATATTATCATGGAAGAGAATATACAGTTGAAACATTATTTGATGTGAAGGGCAACTTTCATCCGTGTTTCATCACGGAGAGATATTTCAATCACTCAAACGGAAAAGCTTTAGAAACTGGTTTAAGAAATCCATCAAAGTTAAAATTAAAAGATCAAAAAAAAATATTTAGATTTGCAGAAAAAGTGGCAAAGAGCATTGGAATAAAAGTAGGCCCAGCAAAATTTGATTTAATGATATCAGGTAAAAAATTAATAATTATAGAAATGACTACAAGATTATCTGGAGGTTTTGACTGTCAATATCTAGTTCCTGCTGCTACAGGAAAAAATATTATTAAAGCAGCAATGTTAACTTCTCTGGGCGAAAAGTTTAACAAAGAATTACTTATTAACAAATATAGCAAAGTTGGGATGACAAGTAGCGTATGGCCAAAGCCTGGTAAAATAAAAAAAATTACATATAAAAAAATTAAATTAAGTAAAGATGAGTATCTTAAAGTTTTTTTTACAAAAAAAAAGAATGATCTAATTTACAATTACAAAAACTGCGCTGATAGAGCTTGCTTTATTATAGCGGCATCAATAAATGAAAAAAGTACTAGTCATTTAATTAAAAAAGCAAAAAAAAATATAGATATAATCACAAAATGAAATCAAAAATTTTAATTTATGGTGCAGGAGCAATCGGAAGAGGTTATTTGCCTTGGATTTTGAATAAAAAAGCAAAATTAAGTTATGTAGAGAACAATGCAAATATAGTTAATTTTTTTAAAAAAAATAAAACATTTCATTCAATAATGATAAAAAATAAAAAATATATTTCCAAGAAGGTTGTATTTGAAAAAATATTTTCTTTTGGTGAAGAATCTAAGTTCTTAAATGAATATGATTTGATAATTTTATGTGCTGGGACAAGGAGTATAGAATCTATTTCTCAAAATTTATTTAGTTATAAGAATAAAATTCTTATATTAGAAAATGACATAAAATGTGTTGATATACTTAAGGAAAAACTAAATAGATTTAATAATATTTTTTTTGGGGTACCTGATGTTATCAGTTCAAATACTGCATCAGGAAAAATTAAAAAAAAATATGGTAGAAAATCAACAATTACAGAAAATGGAATATGCTATGTTGAAAAAAGATTAGAGACATTTTTCGATAAGGCAATTTTTCTTAATAAAAAAAAACTACATGATCAATGGATATGTAAATTATATTTACATAATACAGTTCACTGTATACTTGCTTATTTGGGTCATATTGTTGGCTTAAGATATATACACGAGATAGCAAATTTAAAATTTTCAAAAAGATTATTAAATTCAAGTTTTTCTGAACTTTCAAAACTTTTAATCCAAAAATATAATATAGATCTTAAAACGATAAAATATTATTCAAAAAAAGAATTAAGCAGATTCACTAATAAATTATTATTTGATCCAATCGATAGAGTGGCGAGAGAACCTTTTAGAAAGTTAAAAATTGACGAACGTTTGATAGGAGCTGCGAATAAGTGTATTGCAAATGGAATTTATCCTAAAGCTATTTCTTTTGGTATATTTTGTGCTTTTAATTATAAGAATAGAAAAGATCCAGATTTTAATATTTCATATTTAAAAAATTCTTTGAACAAAGAAGATTTTTTAGAAATAGCTTTAGGTTTAAGAAAGAATGAGCCTATATCTGAAATTTTATTAGAAAATTGGAATCTTTACTTATCAAATATAAATAAGTTAAAAAAAAATAAATGAGAATCGATATAAAAGAAAATAATCTTAAAATTGCAATTAAAGCCGCAATCAAGGCTGGAGAAAAATTAATTCATAATTTTGAAATGACCCAAAGTATTTTAACAAAAAAAAGCAAGAGAGATATTTCTACCAAAGTAGATTTCGAAGCAGAGCAAACAATTTTAGACATAATTTTAAAAAAAAATAAGAAGCAAACTATTTTATTTGAAGAAAAAGGTTTTTTTGGAAAAAACAAATCTAATTTTTGGATAGTAGATGCGCTGGATGGAACAGTTAATTATTTAAACAGAATTCCAATTTTTGCCTCAAGTATAGCCTACTTTGAAAAAAAAGATTTTATTATAGGATGTATATACAATCCTTTAACAAGGGAATTATATTATTCATGCGAAAAAAAACAAGTTTTTAAAAATTCTTTAAAATTAAATATAAAATCAAAAAAGTTTAGTGACAGTCTTTTTGCCATGTCATTTTCTGGTCAAAAAAAAAACTCAAAGATAAGAAATAAAGAATCAAGACTATTTATGGCCTACAATGATAATTCCAGGGGATGTTTGAGAACCGGTTCTTTAGCTGTCAATTTAGCGTATTTTTGTGAAGGAAAATTTGATGGATGTATTGGACATGAGGCAAAAATCTGGGATGCAGCTGCAGGCTTATGTTTAGCTAAAAACGTAGGTGCAAAAATATCTTACAAGATTGTTAAAAAAAATAGAATAAATTTTGTTGTTGGGAATGAGATAAATTTTGAAAATATAAAAAAATATTATGAAAAATATATGGGAAAAACACTGTGATTAAAAAAAATTTTTTTATTGCAGAGGTATCAAGTAATCATAATGCTAATCTAGAAAGATGCCTTCATTTTATTGATATAGCAAAAAAAATTGGTTGTGATGCAGTGAAATTTCAACTTTTTAGAATTGATCAACTATTTCACAGATCAATTTTAAAAAAAAGAAAAGATATTAAATTAAGAAAAAAATGGGAATTACCAATTAATTTTCTTAAAAAAATATCAGATCATTGTAAAAAAAAAAAAATTTTATTTGGGTGTACTCCTTTTTATTTAGATGCTGTTGATCAATTATATCCTTATGTTGATTTTTTTAAGATAGCATCTTATGAACTGTTATGGGACGACCTATTTATTAAGTGCATTAAGAAAAAAAAACCAATAATTTTTTCAACAGGGATGGCAAGTAAAAATGAAATTCAAAATAAAATAAAATTATTTAGAAAATACAAATTTGAAAATTATTCTATCTTACATTGCGTTTCAAGTTATCCTGCACCTTTGAAATCAATAAATTTAAACTCAATCAATTTTTTACGTAAATTAACCAAAAATAAAAAAAAAATTGGATGGTCAGATCACACAAAAAATATTGGAGTAATTTATAAAGCAATTTTTGATCATAAGGCTCAGATTATAGAATTTCATATTGATTTAGATAAAAAAGGAAGAGAGTTTAAATTTAATCATTGCTGGTTGCCAAATGAAATGGGTGCAATCATAAATATTATTAAAAAAGATAAAATAATTTCAGGTAAAATTAGAAAAGTTGTCTCAACCAGTGAAGGTATAGAAAAAAACTGGAGGGCTGATAAATATGATGGATTGAGACCATTAAAAAAAATTAGAAAAAAATATGACAAAAAATTTTAAGTTAATTTTTTTTGGTGCAGGAACAAATCAAATTTCTTATGTTAAAAGTTCTTTTTTTAAAAAAAACTATAACATTGTAATTCATAACGAACCTGACACAAAGGCCTTAAAGTACTCAGACCAATTTTTTTTGGGATCAGTCTATGATAAGAAAAAAGTTTTAAATATTTGCAAAAAAATAAAAAAGCATTTTATCATAAATGACATAGTCTGCAGATCAACAGGACCATCTGTTATATCTGCCGCAGCAGCCTTTAAATTTTTTAAGATTAATCGTGTTAATAATGAATTGGCAAAATGTATTTATAGTAAATATTATTTTCATAAATTTTTGAAAAAAAAAAATATTCCATCTTTACAATCAAAACTAATTAAGAAAAATCGATCTATTTATCCAAAAGGAAAATGGGTTTTAAAACCTGATTGTCCAATTTATGGGAAGTTATTTATATTTAAAATTGAAAATAGAAAATTATCAAATAATAATTTTAAATTAGTTAAGAAAAATAGCGATAATAAAAAAGGTAATTTATCAAAATATATACCAGGACTAGATGTAAGTGTAATTTTTTTTATAGAAAAAAGATCTAAAAAAAAAATACTTTTAAATATTATCAATGAGTGGAATTTTTTTTTAAAAAACAAAATGGACATTTACAATTATAAGTCAGTCCCAGGTTTATCAACACCTGAAATTCTGATAACTTCTTTTGAAAGGAAAAAAATTTTACAATATTCAAAAAAAATTCTGGCTTCTTTTCCTGATTATTATGGACTTATAAGTATTTCATATCGGGTTAATGAAAATAAAGTTTATGCTTATGAAATAAATATAAATATTGAAAAAAGATATACGAATATTATCTTTCCATCTTTCCATGACAAATATTCTTTATACGATATAGAAGTATCAAATCTTATGGGAACAAAAATTCCAAAAATAGAGTATAATAAAAAAAAAAAATTTGTAGGTATCTTAAACAATAAAAAAATAGTAAATAAAAAAGATTATTTAAAAAAAATTAAAAAATATTTAGATAAGAATTAAAATTATGTTGAATGGTAAATCAATATTAATAACAGGTGGGACAGGAAGTTTTGGCAATGCTATAATATCACATTTGTTAAAAAATTACCCAAGAATAAAGAGACTAGTTATTTTTAGTAGAGATGAAAATAAACAATTTGAGATGCAAAAATATTTTTCTACATTAAAATTTAAATGTTTAAGATATTTTATAGGAGATATAAGAGATGGAAAAAGACTTAAAATCGCGTTAAATGGAATTGATTATGTTTTTCATGCTGCTGCTATGAAGCAGGTGCCCGCATCAGAATATAATCCTAGTGAGGCAATTAAAACAAATATTGATGGTGCACAAAATTTAATCGATGCAAGTTTGGAAGAAAATGTTAAGAAAGTTATTTTTTTATCTACAGACAAAGCTTGCTCTCCAATAAATTTATACGGGGCAACAAAACTGTGTGCAGAAAAATTATTTCTTACTGCAAAAAAGAATAGCCCCTTTAAAGATACAAAATTTGTCGTTTTGAGATATGGTAATGTAAATGCTTCAAGAGGTTCAGTTATGCCATATTTCTTAAAAAAATCTAAAAATAAGATTTTACCAGTTACGCATAAAGATATGACTAGATTCAGTATTAAGATGAATGATGCAATAGAAATGTCAATGTGGGCTCTTAAATATTTAGAGAATGGTCAAATTTTGATACCAAAAATTCCAAGTTTCAAAGTAGTTGATCTAGCAAAAGCATTCATAGGGTCGAAAATCAAATACGTTGGAATTAGACATGGGGAAAAAATACATGAAGATTTAATAAGCAAACCAGAGTCAAGATATTCAATGGAGACAAAAAAATATTTTATTCTCTACCCAAGTGTAGATCAAAAAAAATTCGAATATTTTAGAAAAAAAATTAAAGCTTCTAAACAAAAAAAAGAATTTAGTTATAATAGTGGTAGTAATAAAACTTTTCTAACTATTAAACAATTATCTAAAATAATTGATGAAATTAAAAAAATTAATTAGATATAGCACTCAAAATATAAATAATAGTGATATCAGTGCTGTTACTAAAGTTTTAAAATCAGATTTTTTAACAGAGGGACCAATCATTGAGAAGTTTGAACAGAAATTATGTAAATATACAGAATCCAAAAATGCAGTTGCTGTAAATAGTGCTTCCACGGGACTAATAATTGCCTGCCAAGCTCTTAATCTAAAAAAAAATGATTATCTATGGACCACACCTATTACTTTTGTATCTTCAGCTAATTGCGCATTTTATTTCAAGGCAAAAGTTGACTTTGTAGATATTAATAAAGATAGTCTTAATATTGATATTGATAAATTAGAGAAAAAATTAATAAGTAGTAAAAGAAAAAAAAAACTTCCAAAAATACTGATGATAGTTCACTTAGGTGGTAATCCAGCTGACTTAAAAAGAATAAAAAAATTATCAAATATATATAATTTCTCAATAATAGAAGACGCATCTCATGCACTTGGGTCAAAGTATGAAGATATTAAAATTGGAAACTGTAAATATAGTGATATTGCAGTTTTAAGTTTTCATCCGGTAAAATCAATAACTACTGGTGAAGGTGGAGCAGTCTTAACAAACAAAACAAACCTAAATCAAAAAATAAAAGTTTTAAGATCTCATGGAATAGTAAAAGAAAAATTAAAATTAGATAATAAAAATATGCCAAATTTTTATTATGAGCAAAAATATTTGTCATCCAATTATAGAATGACTGCAATACAAGCAGCTCTTGGCTTAAGTCAAATGAATAGGTTAGACAAATTTATCAAAAAAAGAAATATGATAGCTAAAATATATAATAGAGAATTACCAAAAAATATTTTTGATTTTCAATTAATTAGAAGTAAAGATATTTCATCGAGGCATCTTTTCATAGTACGTTTAAAGAACAAATTAAGAAATAAATTCTATAATTATTTAATGAAAAACAATATTCAAACAAACTTACACTACATACCTGTTTACAGACATCCGTACTATAAAAATATCAAGATTAATAAGAAAGATTTTTTTAATTCAGAAGAATATTATTCAAAAGCAATATCTATACCAATTCACTTTAATCTAACAAAAAATCAACACAAATATATTATAAAAAAAATAAAATTTTTTTTTAAAAAATAATCAATCATGGGTAATTTTGTAGTTTTTTTTGGCTGTAATAAAAAACAACTTCCATATTTATATGAAATTAAAAAAAAAAAATATAGAATAATATTAATTGATAAAAATAAAAAAAATTTAGGAATAAAAATTTCAGATAATTATTTTTGTTCAAGCTATCTAGATTATAAAAAATTAGACAAAATTTATAATAAAATAAAAAAAAAAAAAATTTCCAATATTTTTACAGCATCATCACAATTTGCTCATATGGGAGCCTCATATCTTGCTAAGAAACTTAGAATACCCTATCCTTCTTTAAATAGTGTAGATATTTGTCTTAATAAAAACCGATTTTATAAAATATTTAAAAAACACAATTTAGAAATACCTTTAAACATTAAAATTAAAAATAAACAAGAATTAATAAAAAAATTAAAAAATAAAAATAAAAAAATTTTTTTTTATCTAAAATCAGATTATGGCAAAAGTCCAAATTATTTATATAAAGGTAAGCCAAATGAACTTTTAAAAAAAAAAATTAACTGGAAAAAGGATCAATATCTAAAAAAAAATTATATTTTACAGAAAAACTTTTCAGGTAAAAATTTGAGGATTAATGTATTTAAAAACAAACACGTAATTTATGATTTTTATACTAATAAGCTTTTGAATATTGATAAATTTCCACTCATAAAAAAAAATAATATTATCAAAAAATTTATTAATATTTCAAAATATCTAAAAATGAAGAATTGGCTTTTGAAATTTGATTTAATTTTAGGTACAAACACTTATCAAGTTTTAGATATTGGAATTGACCCACCATCAAGAATGATCAAGCACTGGAAAAAAATGAACAAAGATTTTGTTAATTTTTATCTAAGTCTTTACTTTAAAAAATGAAAACTCTCTTTGATAAAAATCTAAGAAGACCAAATTTTATTTTTGTTAAGAAAATTAAAAAAATATTTTTTTATTATGTAAGACCCAAAGATAAAAAGATACTTTATGTGTATTCTAGCAAAGGTAAAAGTTCTGTAAAAAAAATTAATTTAACTTTTTTTAATAGTCATTTGATAAAATTAGATAAATTAAATTTATTTGGTGAGGTTAATACTTATGGAACAAAGTTAATTTTAAGAAATTTTAAAGGTCAGATTATAAAAACTATAAATTTATCAAAAAAAAAAAATAACATTCAGTCTGTTTTATTAAATGAAAAAGAGAACAAAATTTTAATCTTGGATAGTAAATTTAATCAATTAATAACAATTAATATTGATAATTTAAGATTTTTCAAATTAACTTACAAAAAATTTAGAAAAAATATATTAAATTTCAATAATGCTAATTTGTGTTTAAAAGATTCTAATGAATATATTTTTTTTAATTACAATGAGATTTATTTCATAAATAAAAAATTTCAGGTAATTAAAAAATTTAGCAAATCAGGTAAAGATGGTCCGTATTCTTTTAGAAATATAACTTCGGTCAAAATTTACAGAGATAATATAGTTGTGTGTGATCAAAGAAACTATAAAATAAAATTTTATGACAAAAATTTTATTTATCAAAAATCAATTGGGCAAAAAGGAAATCATTTAAAACAATTTGATTTACCTTCATATTTAGAAGTATGTGATAATAAGTTATTTATTGCAGATATGAATAACGACAGGATCCTCACTTATGAAAAAAATGTTTTAAATGAATTATTAAAAACAAAATTTGATAAAAATTTACTCAGAAGACCCATAAAAATAATACGTAAAGATAATCATTTAATTGCTCTAGATAGAGATAATTGTAGATTAATTTTTTTAACCACAAACCTAAAAATTTTCAAAAGTATTATTTTAAAAAAATTTATTAATGGAAAACCAAATTCGTTTGATATTTTGAAGTATAAAAAAAAATTTTTATTTGTCGTTTTATACAGATTTTCAAATTTTAAAAATAAAATTTTAATTTTTGATTTTAAGGGAAAAATATTCGATCAAATAAAAATAAATCTTAAAGATGCACAGGATTTATCTATCTTTGATAAAAATATCGCTATTGCTAACACAAATAATAGATCCATTGTTATTTATGATTATCAAAATAAATTTATTAGTGAAAAAAATTTAACTCAATTTACATTAAACAGAAGATTGTTGAATAAGACTATTTGTTGGGACAGCTACGGTAATATCTACACAGCTGATTTTGACAAATGCATTGTATTAAAATTTGATATAAATTTGAAATATTTAGATAAATATAGTTTTCAAAAAATTCAAAGTGAACTTAAAGTAATAAGAGGAATTCAAATTTATAATGATGACTTGTTTCTTCTGAATAGAGGTGAGTATCCTTTAATTGTTTATGATTTAAAAAATAATAAAATATTTAAAAGATATAAAAAATATAAAAAAGTAAAATTTTATAACCCTTCATCAGTAACTGTAAATAATAATATGATTTATTTTACTGATAAAGAAAATGATAGAATAGTAAAATTAAAATTTTCTTAGTCAATTTAATATTTTAATTTCAATAAGATCTTGTAAAAAAATAATTACCAAAATTAATAAAATTTCAACACTCTTTGTATTGAAACAATATAGTTTGCATAAAACAAATTTTAAGGTTAAAAACTTCAAAAATGCAAAATAAATACTCTAAAAAGATATTTGAAAAATACAAACCAATCAAAACAGAATTTTTTAACTTTAAATTTTTTGGAAAGAATAAGTCAAATTGAGCTATCTAATTAAAAGATTAATGTTCCGTCTAAAAAGGGATGGCTTAGCAAAAGTAATAAAATTAATTTTTCAGTATATTTTTTTTAAAAAAAAAAAAATAGATTTAGATGATTTAAATTTGTCCAAAAATTTAAGTTTAGATGACCTGTTTTTGACTTTTGGCACTGATAAAGGTTTTTTAGATGGAAAAAAAACGTTTTATAAAATCTCAAAAACATTTTCGGACAAAAAATTTCCAAATTATAAAGATTGGGTATTAAGAAATGATATACATGACTTTGAATATGAGTTAGGTCAAAATTTTACACCAGTTTATGACAAGTTTTTTAAACACATAAAATTTGAAAAACTTAATATCCTAGAAATTGGAGTTGCAGGCGGTCATTCTCATGCGAGCTGGTATAAGTATTTCCCTAACTCAAATATTCATGGAATAGATATAAAACCAGAAAAAGAATTATTATATTCTGGAAGAAGACTTAAATATTACCAACTTGATATTCTTAATAAAAAAGAAGTAGATGAATTTTTGAAAAAAGGTTTAAAATTTGATGTTATAATTGACGATTCACTTCATGACTTTGATGCTTTTATTGCTAATCTTTTTAATTTTTTTCCATCACTCAAAAGTAATGGATTATTTTTCTTAGAGGATTTCCTGCATAAAGACATAAGACTTGAGCGTTTAAGATCTTATAATCAAAAGCATGGAAAAAAATTAACAAAATATGATTTAACTATGCAAGAAATTTTTACAAACTTATCAAAAAAAATGATATTTGAAAGTGATTATATTAGCAAAGAAAAGCAAATTAATATGCACGATGATGTTAAAGATTTTGAAATTATTAAGCTAGATTACCCAGATGCTGCAATCGCAGTTATTAGAAAAAAATAAATGCTAAAAGATAGAAAAATTATTATTACTGGCGCTTTAGGTTTGGTCGGTAAAGAATTATTAAAAATTTTCTGCAAAACAAACCAAAAAATTTATGCAATTGATCTACAAGGACAGTTAAACAGGTATGCTGATTTTATCAAAGACATAAAAATGAGAAACAAAAATATTCATTTTATAGATTGTGATATTAATAGTAAAAAATTTTTGGATATCAGCAAAAATGTCAGTTCTATTATTCACTTAGCTGCAGTATTAGGTGTGGAAAATACAGAAAAAAATATTAAAAAATGTTGGACTGTTAACACATTAGGAACAAATAATATTTTACAAGCATGTAAAATAAATCATATAAATCATATCGTATTTTCATCTTCATCAGAAGTTTATGGTGAGCAAATTTATCCAAAAATTGATGAAAACCATCCTTTGCTTGGAAAAAATATTTATGCAATGTCCAAAATTGCATCAGAAAATTACATTACAGAATATAAAAAAAAAAATAAAAAATTCAGCTACAACATTTTAAGACTTTTCAATACTTATGGAGAAGGACAAGTAGCAAAATTTTTTATTTCTAATTCCTGTTACAAAATAAAAAAAAATGAAAAAATTATTGTTAATGGAGATGGATTACAAATGAGAAGTTATTCTTATTCTTCTGATACAGCAAATTATATTTATTTATGTTGGAAATTTAAAAATAATGTAAAAAATCAGATTTTTAATATTGGAAATTCTCAAGAGAAATATAATCTTAAACAATTACTAGAAATAATATCATTAATAAGTAAAAAAAAGATTAAATATAGAATTGATAAATCATTTTACAAAACCGACAGATCAAAAGAGCGTGAAATTTACAATAGATTGTGTGACAACAAAAAAAGTTTAGATAAATTAAAATTTAGACCAAAAATAAATATTCACGAAGGTATAAAAAAAGTACTATCTCAAAAAAAAATTTATATTGATTGGCCGAAATAAAATAAAAGATAAAATTAGTTAGTTCATTATAAATGGAAATAGAAAAAAAAAATAAATTAGCTTTTCTTCAAATTCGAAGACATGTTGGAGAAATAAATTGGATATTACCCATAATTTTCACTTTAAAAAAAAAAAATTACAAAATTGTTTCATATTTTGACTCTGATGAAGCATTTGATCGATTAAAAAAAAATAAAGAGCTGTTTTCTATTTGGAAAAAAATTAATACAAAATATTTCTTACAAAAAAAAACTGATAAAATTCTTTATAAAGTTATTTTTAAAATTATTCTTTTAATTTCTAGAGCTTTTCAATTCAATGCAGATAATTTTTCTTTGTTCAAAACTATTAAGAAAAAAATTTATTCCTTGGATGAAATTTCTAAACACTTCAATTTTAAATCATTTAAACTATTTTTCATATCAGATAACAATTATTCAAATCTTTTTTTAAATTTTAAGGAAAAAAACCCAAAAATAAAAATTATAAGATTTCCACATTCACAATATATTAAGTTTTTCTTTAAAGATAAATTTAAGAAGCCTTACAAACAAATTCAAATTGGAGATATTTATTTGTTTAGAACTTTAAATGACGCAATAGATATTTTTGGAAAAAATAAGATTAAATCACCTTTTGGAAAGAAAATTTTAATCTGTGGTAATTTAATGTATAAAAAATGGTGGATTAATAAAGTTTTTAAAAAAAAATT
>MDTG01313114.1_pt1 | contig 12496 bp, 10 predicted proteins | sample 811421 | NCBI WGS metagenome assembly MDTG01 (sample SAMN05326645, study PRJNA326480) | marine metagenome | isolation source: seawater | place: Pacific Ocean: South East | collected 2011 | reverse complement strand
CTCTTATCGCAAAATGAAGTGCTTTATTTTCCTGCCAGCTACCGTCAACCTTATGCGATGGAAACAACAGATAATGCCAATATTCTTTTACGTTCAGAAGTATTAAAAAAATTAAGTGTTTCCAAAAAACCGCGGGTCGTAGTAACCTATCCTCAAGCAATCTTTGAAAAATTGATCTCTCACCGAACCTTAAAACGTATTGGTTTAAGCTTAAAAAAAGAAAGTATTGTGGCCTTGTCAAATCTCAACGAACGCCTTTTTGAAATGGGGTTTGAACGGGTAGATTTTGTAACAGAGCCTGGTGAGTTTGCTGTAAGAGGTGGGATTATTGATGTCTTTTCATTTGCCTACCAACATCCTTACCGAATTGAGTTTTTTGACGATACCATTGAACGTCTATCAAGTTTTCACGTTGAAAATCAAAGATCAGTTGCTGTGCATGATAACATAGAAATTTTACCGGATACCTCCAATGTAGAAGCTACGGATCACCGAAGAACAATTTTAGAGTTTTTTCCTTCCAATAGTATTTTTCTCTTTAGCAATTTGGATAAAATTACTGATCGACTCAAAACGTTTTTCAACAAAGCAAAAAAAACATATGCCTCAGAAGGTGTGGAATCACAATACCCCCCAGAAGCTCTTTTTGTCCATCCTGAGGAATGGATCAAAGACTGTAAAGAAAAGTCAATCCTTCTTTTAGAGCGAACGGATCAACTTGAAATAAATAATCAAATTTCATTCAAACAAAGTCCCCAACCTGCGTTCAATAAAAAATTTGATTTATTAATTAAATACCTCAATAAAAACAAAGAAAAAGGATACAAAAATACCCTGTTTTGTGGCCATGAACAACAGTCTAAACGCTTTCACGATATTTTTCAAGAACAAGAAAAGGTCGTGCATTACTCTACTCAGGTCCTCCCATTATATCAAGGTTTTGAAGATATTGAAGCTCGATGGGCATGTTTTTCAGATCATCAAATTTTTGAACGTTATCACAAATTTCGCTTAAAATCTGATACGACTAAAAAACAAGCATTGAGTCTGAAAGATCTCACTCAAATGGAAGTTGGAGATTATGTAACCCACATTGATCACGGGATAGGAAAGTTTGGCGGACTCCAAAAAATTGATGTTGAGGGGAATGCACAGGAAGCTATTAAATTGATTTATGGAGAGCGTGATATCTTGTATTTAAGTATTCACTCCCTACATAAAATCAGCAAGTTTAATGGTAAAGACGGTGCAGTTCCTAAATTGTATAAATTAGGATCAAAAGTATGGAAAGCTCTCAAACAAAAAACGAAGAAACGAGTCAAAGAAATTGCTTTCGATTTAATTGAACTCTATGCCAAGCGCAGACAAAAAATAGGTTTTTCTTACGCACCAGATAGTTATTTGCAATGGGAACTGGAAGCTTCATTTTTATTTGAAGATACACCGGATCAAAGTAAGACTACATTAGCAATAAAAGAGGATATGGAATCTACCCAACCTATGGATCGACTAGTTTGTGGAGACGTCGGGTTTGGGAAGACGGAAGTAGCAATTCGAGCTGCTTTTAAGGCAGTGGACAACAGCAAACAGGTTGTGGTTTTGGTTCCAACCACCATACTAGCTTTTCAACATTTTAAAACCTTTTCCTCGAGGCTCAAAGAGCTCCCTGTGCGAGTGGATTACCTCAATAGATTTCGATCCACCAAAGACAAAAAAGAAATTCTTAGTGATCTTTCAGAAGGAAAAATTGATATTCTTATCGGCACACATCAGTTAGTCAATAAGAGCGTACAGTTTAAAGATTTAGGCTTATTAATTGTTGACGAAGAACAAAAATTTGGGGTTGCAGTAAAAGAAAAAATTCGCTCCCTAAAAGCCAATATCGATGTGCTTACACTCACCGCTACACCCATTCCAAGAACCTTACAATTTAGTTTGATGGCTGCGCGTGACTTATCAGTAATTGCCACCCCTCCTCCAAATCGATACCCGATTGAAAGCGAAGTGATTCGATTTAACGAGGTACAACTTCGTGATGGTATCCTTTATGAACTTCAACGAGGTGGGCAGGTATTCTTTATTCATAATCGGGTAGAAAATATAAAAGAAATTGCTGGATTAATTCAGCGTTTAGTACCAGATGCTAGAGTGGGAATAGGTCACGGACAAATGGAAGGTAACAAACTTGAGAAAACTTTATTGGGTTTTATGGATGGGGAATTTGATGTTCTCGTTGCCACAACCATAATTGAAAATGGATTGGATGTGCCAAACGCCAATACAATGTTTATTCACAACGCCCAAAATTTTGGGCTAAGCGACTTACATCAAATGAGGGGTCGTGTGGGTAGGAGTAATAAAAAAGCTTTTTGTTATTTCTTAACTCCTCCTTTAAGTGTAATTAATAGTGAAGCACAAAAACGAATTCGAACCATAGAACAATTTTCAGCCCTTGGTTCTGGAATTCAAATTGCCATGAAGGATCTTGAAATTCGTGGAGCGGGAGATTTGCTAGGGGGAGAGCAAAGTGGGTTTATCAATGAAATTGGATTTGAAACCTATCAAAAAATCCTTCAAGAAGCTATAGACGAATTAAAGAAAAATGAATTCCAGAGTCTGTATCAGGAAGAACAAAACGACCATTTTAAAGCCTACGTCAAAGAAGTGCAAATTGATACCGATTTAGAGGTGTATCTCCCTGATGATTATATCAATATTGTTAAAGAACGCTTAGCCCTCTATCAAAAACTGAGCATCATCAAAACACAGGAAGAACTTAATGATTTTGAACACCAACTCATTGATCGTTTTGGACCCCTGCCTGAGGAAGCTAGTGAACTTATTGAAAGTGTGCGTTTAAAATGGGTTGCGACCCAACTTGGAATGGAGCGCTTATTGATTAAAAAAAATATCTGCATTTGCTATTTTGTTGCTGACCAGCAAAGTAAATTTTTCCAAACAGCAGGTTTTTCACATATCATCTCTCAAGTTCAACAGAACCAAAAGCGGATGACCCTTAAAGAAAAAAATACCCACAAAGGCCTAAAATTACTTTTGAGAATTGACAATATTCAGAGGATACAAACTGCTAAGGAACTTCTCGAAAAAATTATTTTACCTACAACAACTTCAAATTCTTAATCACTGTAAAGGCAATATTTACCTGATCTTCATGCATGAGTATAGTAAACTCATTGGACGTAGAAATAACTTCGTTAATATTGACTCCTTCCCAAGACAAGCGCTGGAAAATAAAATAATAAATCCCAGGAATAGTTACATTTTCTGATGGCAACTTCATCGAAATAGATGATAGATTTTCGATTTTTGAACAACATGTTTCGTTTTTAAATAGGTCATCTACAAGAGGGGCAAGGTTCTGACTAACGATAATATTACTCTCTGAAACTCCTCGTGAAGAAGTATAAAAAACTTCCTTTTTTTGTTCTATTTCCTTCAAAAGATTGGATTGTGTAAAAAGTAAACTTTCTGAAATTAAAAAACTATAATCAACCAATGACGAACGAACAGTTATGTCTCCTAGATTCTTAAGCACCTTTATGATTTGTTTGGTTTGAACAAAATCTGCAGTATCTGAAATTCGCTTCAACGCCATTACGATAGCTCCTGGTTTCACAGGCTTTTTTGTACGCTCCTCAATATCGTCTTGAATGTTTCTGGCCAGAGAAGTTAGATTGATAATCCCATCGGAAAGGGCTGAAGATAGGTAGGGTTTAGTCTTGATATACTCAACTACTGTAGCGGCAATTGTTTTCATTATAATTTACATATATTTAACAAAAGTAATTATTTAGCACAAAATGTTAAATTTAAAACATCACACCCAAGCATAAAACACATTTTTAGTATGATTTATCTGCAAAAGTAAATGGTAGGTTCTTTTTTTGGAGAAGATGAAACTTTGAGGTTAGCTAAAAAAATTGGTGCATATTGATTCTACTTCGATTTAGATTAATATTTCTTTATTTTTCATCAGTTGATCTTTTTCTCCATGGCCTTACCAAGAATTTTTTTCAAGTGTGAATATTCTTTCTCTTTTAGATAAGCTAAGGCTTTTACTTCTCTTTTTTTGAAAACAAGTTATACTATGGCCATAACTTTGATTTAGGGGTCAATTAAAGATATAATCTGATTAATTAAAAAGAGTAATATTTACGTATTTTTGATAAAATTTGAATTAATACAATGCCAAAACGTTATACTGTTACTGCTGCCCTTCCATATACAAATGGTCCAATCCATATTGGTCATCTTGCTGGGGTTTATGTTCCTGCCGATATCTACAGCCGTTATTTACGTGGGAAAGGTAAAGACGTGGCATTTATATGCGGAAGTGACGAGCATGGAGTTGCAATAGCATTAAAAGCAAAAAAAGAAGGAAAGACACCGCGTCAAATTATTGATCATTATGACCAACTTATTCGGACTTCCTTTACGAAATTTGGTATTTCCTTTGATCATTATTCACGCACTTCTCGAAAAATACATCATGAAACTGCCCAAGAATTTTTCAAAATTCTTTACGATAAAGGAGTTTTTGAAGAAAAAGATTCAGAGCAATTATTTGATCCCCAGGCTGAACAGTTTTTGGCAGACCGATTTGTAACAGGAACCTGTCCTATATGCCAACATCATGAAGCTTATGGAGATCAATGCGAAAACTGTGGAAGTAGTTTAAGTGCAACAGAATTGGTAAATCCTAAATCTACTTTAAGCGGCTATAAACCAATTCTCAAAAAAACGAAACACTGGTACCTTCCTTTAAATAAATTTGAGAGTTTTATTAAGGAATGGATACTTGAGGGACATCAAAATGATTGGAAACCAAACGTCTATGGACAGGTAAAATCTTGGGTTTCAAATGGGTTGCAGCCACGTGCTGTTACTAGAGACCTAGACTGGGGGATTTCAGTTCCTGTGGCAGGTGCTGATGGCAAAGTACTCTATGTTTGGTTTGATGCACCCATTGGATACATTTCCTCTACAAAAGAATGGGCCGCAGCAAAAGGGGTCGATTGGAAACCTTACTGGTGTGATGAAGATACTCAGTTGGTACATTTCATAGGAAAAGATAATATCGTTTTTCACTGTATTATTTTCCCTGTTATGCTCAAAGCTTCAGAGCGTTATATCCTCCCAGAAAATGTTCCCGCAAATGAATTTTTGAATCTTGAAGGAAAAAAAATTTCAACTTCTAAAAATTGGGCTGTTTGGTTGCACGAATACCTTGAAGAATTTCCTGATCAGCAAGATGTATTGCGCTATGTTCTTTCATCCAATGCTCCTGAAACTAAGGACAATGATTTTACTTGGGAAGAATTTCAAGCTCGAAATAACAATGAGCTAGTAGCTATTTTTGGAAACTTCATTAACCGTGTTATGGTCTTAAGTCATAAATATTATAGAGGATTAGTCCCAGAACCAGGAAAACAATTCGAAGAAGATAAAAAAGTTTTAGAAGAAATGGCTCAACTCCCAGAAAAGATTGGTCATGCTATTGAAAACTATCATTTTAGGGAAGCCAGTCAAACACTGATTAGCTTAGCGCGTTTGGGTAACAAATATTTGGCAGATGCTGAGCCTTGGAAATTAATAAATACAGATCCAGAACGGGTAAAAACGATCATGAATACGGCACTTCAAATTTCATCTGGGTTGAGTATTCTATGTGATCCTTTGCTCCCCTTTACTTCGGTAAAACTGAAAAACATGCTGAATTTAGATTCCAAAACGCTGAATTGGAAATCAATTGAGACTAAAGAAACCTTACTTCAGCCACAACATCTCTTGGGAAAGACATCGTATCTATTTCAGCAGATAGATGATATGCAAATGGATGCTCAGCGAGAAAAACTTAAAAAGTCTGCTCTAGATATAGATCTGGAAGAAAAAATTCTGGCATCTTTAAAGTCCAAAACTTCATTTAAAGATTTTGATGCTTTAGACCTCTGTGTTACTGAAATTATAAAAGCTAAAAAAGTAAAGAAAACAAAGAAATTAATGGAATTAACTGTTCGCTTAGGAGAAGAGGAGCGCACTGTTGTTTCGGGGATTGCAACCGACTTTAATGAGGAAGATTTAATAGGTAAAAAAGTAAGCCTTCTCACCAATTTAAAACCGAGAAATATTAAAGGTATTGAAAGCCAGGGGATGATCCTCTTGGGAGAAAACAGCAAAGGCAATTTTGTATTCGTTGGACCAGAAGATCAAAATATCGTCTCAGGAACTCCAATAAAATAGAAGCCCTATCAGTAATGTTCCTATTGCATATCATCCAATCTATCGGCTCTCATTGCCAGAAAATCATCGCTTCCCAATGGAAAAATATGAGTTGCTGCCCCAACAACTTATTTTAGAAGGGACTTGTGAAAAAGAGGATTTTTTTGAACCTGATCCGGTATCATTAAAGCAAGTAAGTCGTGTTCATGATAGCCACTATGTGAACCAACTTTTACAATTGGAATTAACAAAAAGTGAAGTGCGAAAAATAGGATTCCCTCTCAGTAAAGAGTTAGTAAAAAGGGAATTTACTATTGCAGGAGGAACGGTCAAAGGTGCAGAAAAAGCATTAAAAACTGGTATTGCCATGAATATTGCTGGAGGAACTCATCATGCATTTCGATCACATGGTGAAGCCTTTTGTTTATTAAATGATCAAGCCATTGCAGCTCAATCCCTTTTAGATGAAAAAAAGGCAAGTCAAATTTTAATTTTGGACTTGGATGTACATCAAGGCAATGGCACAGCTGAGATTTTTAAATACAATAATTCTGTTTTTACTTGTTCTGTACACGGTTCAAAAAATTACCCCTTTAGAAAGGAAAAAAGCGATCTAGATCTTGCTATGGAAGATCAAACTTCAGATGAAATCTATCTAGAAAAAATTAAACCCCTGCTTCCAAGCTTAATCGATAAAATTCATCCTGATTTTATTTTTTATCTCTGCGGTGTGGACCTTTTAGATACGGATAAATTAGGTCGATTAAGCCTCAGTATTAACGGATGTAGGGAACGAGATCAACTCGTCTTCGAAATGTGTCACAACAAGGGGATTCCAGTCCAATGTAGTATGGGAGGTGGCTATTCTAAGGACATCAATATCATCGTAGAAGCCCATGCAAACACCTATCGTGAGGCTGCTAAATTATATTTTTAAGGACGCCACGTTTGGCTTTTCATTTCTAGTGCAGCTATAACGATATCTTTACGGCTTACTTGACCTACTAAACGCTTGTTTTCCATTACTGGGTAACGTCTTCTACTACTTTTTGAAAATAAAGTGGCCGCATCAAAGACACTGGTATTGGAGTCAATAGTGTCAACTTCTTTGGTCATAAAATGAGACACTGACTTGTCTAAGATGGGAAGATTAAAATAGCGACTATCTGAAATTTCTTTCATACAGTCTGCTTCTGATATAACGCCAACTAGTTTATGCGATTCGTCTAAAACTGGACCTCCTGAAATTCTGTGCTTAATGAAGGCCCTCATAACCTCATGAATAGATTGTTGAGGTGAAAAAATCACTAGTTGACTTGTCATAATATCTGAAACGGTTAATTTGCTTGGTGTTGCCTTAACTTTTTTAGCTCTTTCTCCTTGAAAACTTTTTATAGGCATAACTATTTAGTTTTAAGTCGTTTAAATATACATTTTTTATTTTAATTTATAAAATAGACTCTTTGTATTGATCTTGTGAAACAAAATATATATGTAATTTTATCAAAAATCATTATTTGAAACTGATAGGAATTTTGGGATGCGGTTGGCTTGGAACGAAATTGGCTACTAAACTTAACTCTCTAAAGTGGAATGTAAAAGTTACTAAAACCTCAACTGAAGGAGCCATAGCACTTGGTGAATTAGGATTAGATAGTTATAGAATTACTCTATCAGAAGATTCCTTGAATGGCGATTTAGAATTTTTTGATAACCTGGATCAGCTAATAATATCTATACCTCCAAAAAGAGGTTTAATTGAGAGTTTTAGCAAAAAAATAAACTTCTTGATCGACACCTTAAAATTAAAGAATAAAACTAGAATCATATTTTTAAGTAGTACATCTGTATACGGAAAAAAAGAGGGAGTCTTTAATGAATCTAGTCTTTTATTTCCTGATACAGACTCCTCGCTTCAACTTGAAGCGGCTGAAAAAATGATTAAAAAATTACCAAATCCAACGGTAATTATTAGACTTGGAGGCCTTATTGGTGACGACCGAAATCCAATTTTTGTATTACATAAAAAGGTAATTCCCAATCCGGAAGGAGTAGTTAATTTTATTCACCAAATAGATGCTGTTAATGGAATTTTCAAACTCTTGACTGCTAGCGAAGTTGAAGGGGTTTTTAACTTGGTAAGTCCACATCATCCTAAAAGGAAAAATTACTATCTTGAGATGGCAAAAAAATACTCTCTCTCGGCACCAAAATTTAACGAACAAGATTCTATTCTAGATCGCCTGATTGAAGCCAAAAAAATTGAAGAAATAACAGACTTTAATTATCAAGTTGATAATTTGTTAATATAAATTTTTTTATTTCCTTTTACCATTCAATGAATTGAGTACTTTGGATATTATGTTAAAACCAAATCAATATATTGGAGTTTTAGAAAAAATTCTAACTCACTTGAAAAACTCAAAATTAGCATATTTCAAGGCTTCAGATCATGCTGTAAGTGCTGAGAAAAAGCGATTTTTTAACCAACAAGGCTTAATAAGGAATCGATTTTTTCAGGATGTTTTGACTGAATTACAACGGCTGGGAATGTCTTCAGACGACTTAGTAATTAGTCGTTTTAATTTTGACCAATTGTTGATATCTTCAATAGATACTCTGAAAGCTCCAGCTGTAGAAAAATGTATTCATGCTGACCAAAATTTGTTAGAAATATATTTGGGATTAAAAGAATTTGAGGGTAGTAACTTAAATTTCGACAAGCATATTGAGCAGCTTGAGGTTGCCATTTCTCTTAATGAAAAATGGGTTTCTAACTTAACTGAAAAAAGAAGTAATTCTTTTTAGTATTTACTCTTTATTTTTAATGTTCTCAAACTCTTGATCTTCTTTTTCGAGGGATTTCATTCTTGAAACAAATCCATTAAAATATTCATATAATAAAATCAAAGATGGAATTAAAGAATCTTTTTTGTAGTGTTTAGTGAAGTACCGTGCTTTTTGAACTTGCATTTCTACAACCTTTAAACGACTTTTAATTTGTGGTACTTCAAGTTTTCTTGGTAAGGACCCAGATCTTAACTCTTTTATTCGAGAGGAAAGGGCTATTAGATCAACTTCTATTCCATCAAAATTTAATTCTTTTAGTCGTTCCATTGACTCATAAAGTTTTTCGAAATCCTTCCACTCTTCAAGCTCATAAGCTTCTATAAACTCTTCAGGGTAAGGAGTTAATTTAAGTTTAGGTGAGCTTAATGAATCCAATACTAATTCAGTTGTCTGTGAATCAGTAATGGCATTTTTATTAGAATTACATGATGAAAAAACTATCACCATTAAAAGCAAAAAAAAATTTCTAATAAACATACGGTCCTCTTAAATTCCTATTGAATTGATTTTAATTAAAAGTATGGTAAAAAATAAGAATTGAAGAATATAAAGGTTTAGGGGATAAGCTCCTTCAATCTCAATCTTAAACTTGTGAAAGGCTATTTGGAGTGGAAAAGCTACTAGAGCCCATCCAACGTAATTATGAAAAGAGGCCACTCCATCAGCAAAAGTCCAGAAATCTAAAACAGGAGCAATTGGTTCCATAACTAAATCTAACGTTAACATTAAGCCTACCCCAACAAAGCACTTAATCCAAAAAGAATCTGTAAAAAACTGAGCAATACTTCCTGTGATAAAAACCAATGTGCACCACATAAATCCCATAAGCAATGGAACCTCCATCAATTTTATTCCCAAAACTGAACCGTAGGTATAGTCACCAAATAGAAAACCGTAACGCACCCCCACAATTTCAGCTATCATACCCATTGTAAAACATCCTATAAACAAAAGTAAAGTGCTTTTACTCAGCTTTGTATTAATCAAAAGCAAAGAGAAACTTAGAATTAGATTAATCGGGGTTTGTCCTATAAACCATGAGGTATTCGTATAGATAATTCCTATTATTCCTGATACATGAAATAACCAAATTAAGAAAATCGATATGTTCAGTTTAGTAATAAGTGATGAATAATTCATTAACTCGCTTTCGGGATCAGTTCATCTACAATTTTCGCTGAAAGTAGACACAATGGTATTCCCCCTCCAGGGTGAACACTTCCTCCACAAAAGTATAAGTTTTTTGTACTACTGGAAAAATTTGGATGCCTTAAAAAGGCTGCCATAGAATTATTACTTGAAGCACCGTACAATGCTCCCATATGAGATTGTGTCTTCTTTTGAATTAGGGGAGGTGTAAGTATTTCTTCACATGCGATTAGAGGTTCAATTGGTGTTTTAAGTTCTTTTGATAATTTTAAAATGATTTGCTTTCTTAGTTTGTCTACGATTTCATCCCAATCTTGTCCATGATCTGCAGGAGCATTAATCAATACAAACCAATTCTCTGAGCCTTTCGGTGCGTCTGAGGGTACATCTTTGGACGTAATATTAATGTAGATTGTAGGGTCATCACCTATCTTTTGATTTTTAAAAATTTCAACAAATTCATTTTTATAATCATCAGAAAAGAAAACATTATGAAGTTCTAATTCTGAGAAAGACTTTTCAATACCCCAGTAAAAAATAACAGCAGAGCTTGAACGCTCTTGATTAAGTATCTTATTAGGTGGTTTTAAGTTTGGCAATAATTTCTTATATGTAGGGTAGACATCCATATTGGAAACCACAATATCTGCTTGAAAGTATTCTGACTTGACAAGTACCCCTTGAACAGCTTTTGACACAACTTTAATCTCAGAAACGGGTGAATTGAAATGAAATTCTACTCCAAGAATTATGGCCAAATCGTAAAGTGCCTGTGTAATAGAAACCATTCCTTTTTTGGGAATAAAAGTACCATAGTACCCCTCTAAATGTTGGATTAAAGTCATTATTCCAGATGTCTGATAGGGGTCAGAACCATTATATGAGGCGTAACGATCGAAAAGCTGAATCAGATGTGGGGAAGAAAAAGTCTTTTCATTGATTTGGTGCAATGTTTTAAATAAATCTAAACAATTAAGCTTTGTTATTGCGTCTATTGTATCATATGAGAGATAGGTTTTTATTTTGTGTAGTGAGTTTTCTAAAAATAAAGAATGAGTCAAATCGTATTTTTTTTTTGCCCTCTTTAAGTACTCCTCTACTTTTTCCTTAGGTTCATTGAAAACCTTATTTATTTCATCCAAAAATAAATTACGATCTGCATAAGCTTTGAACTTTGTTTGATCAGACCAAAAATAATGACAAGCAACTTCTTTTTTCTCATAATCGAAATGAGCTTTAGGATTGACACCAGCCATTTCGAAGAGTTGAGTTACTAAGTGAGGCATTGTAAACAAGGGTGGTCCTGCATCAAAACGATATTCACCAAGTTTAAAGGAAGATAATTTCCCTCCTGGATAGGCATTTGCTTCAAAAACCTTTACTTTATATCCTTTAATAGCAAGTCTAATACTTGTGGCTAGACCAGCTATCCCAGCCCCAATAACTATTGCATTATTCATTCGACTGATTTTATAGTAGTATCTGAAAGTAAATAAAATCTCGAAAAAAGATCCTCCTTATACCATTTCTTTTCTCGTGTTTTTCTAACAATTGTTGCATGTTGTATTCCTTTATAAGCAAACGTATTAACCGCTTCAAAATTCTCCCAAATACTTACTGTAGCCTGCTGAATGAAGGGCCATTCTCCAATTCCTTTGTAAAAGGAGACCCCTTTAGCTTGAATAATTGCCTTACTAGCTGCTGGAACGGCCCCCCAAAAAGAAAACAATCGGTTCCATTTTAAGGTAGCTCTAGTTATAACAACTGCTTTGAGATTTTTGTTATCAAGTGTGTCTTGATTATGATGTTGGTAAAATGGATTTTTTCCATTCCATTTTCCATGACTTTTTACTGGTTTTAAAATCAAGTCTCGCTGAGTATTTGAGTTTTTTTTATACTTTAAAAAAACAGGATGTTCTTTTATAAAATTTTGATAATCTAATATATCATTCCAAACGGCTAGAAAAGCATAAGTAGTAAAATCTGGCCTTAGACTGAATCCACTTCCACCTCCAGTCCCAAGAAATTTATAAAACTGAAGACCGAGAACATTTTTCATTCTAACATGAACAGTTCCCATTTGCTTAAATGCCCAAAATTTGTTTTTATTAAAAGTAAAAAAAGTTAAAGTCGTAACCTGTGACATTTCAAAATATAATGGGTTTTAAGTCTATAAATTTTACCAGGGTTTAGTTTGAAAATAAAATCTCCTATATATTAAATATTAGTTTTTGAATTTATGGAAGAAATCCTACAT
>MDTG01015456.1_pt1 | contig 12496 bp, 9 predicted proteins | sample 811421 | NCBI WGS metagenome assembly MDTG01 (sample SAMN05326645, study PRJNA326480) | marine metagenome | isolation source: seawater | place: Pacific Ocean: South East | collected 2011 | reverse complement strand
GGCCAGGACCTCGGCATCATGTTCGGTGCCTGGGGCACCGACGGCGGTCTCTGAATCCGAGAAGATTCGATCGAGGACCGGGAATCGCTTCGACCCGCGAGACAGAACCGGCCCCTCTGTCGTCGTCTCCGATGGTCCTAGAACAGACCTCGCCATAAACGCGGGCCGTGGCGGCCGGTGAGATCATTCGCCCCGTCGTCCCTTTTCGTGATGTCGTTGATTCGTTTCGAGACGATTGCTACGCTCGAATCCGGCGGAATCAAGGCGTCACCTATGAGTTGTCGTGCACTCGAAGGTCCCGGTCCGATCCTGAAGACCATTCTCGGTGGTCTGCTGGTCCTGGCCACGTGCGCTTCCCGTTCCCACGCCCAGGACTGGCCTGATCCCAATCCGGCTCCTCAGGCCGACGGGTCCTTCACCTACTGGTGCGGCAACGACATGCAGTGGGACATCCAGGAAGCGATCGATGCGGCCAGTCCCGGGGACACCATCGTCATTCGGGGGGGGGACTATGTCGACAGCCTCTTCGTGGACAAGTCCAACCTGACCATCAGGCCATTCGTGGATGTGGACGGGAGGTGGGAATCCGTGACCCTTTGGAACCCGACCAAGGGTCCGCAGGCTCAAAACGGGTGGGCGCTGAGGATCGGATCGGACACCGCCAACACCTACATCGGGAGGCCTCGACAGTTCCGCCAGCTGGCCAGCGGATTCGTCTCGAAGACGCTGATCGTTCCCGGTGAATACCTGGCCGCCCCCGGGGTCCCGGGAATTCCGGTGGCGGAGGTTCAAGGCGAGTGCTTCAGCTTCAGAAGTCGTTCGATCGACAACACCGGGGTGATGAGCGTGGACGGAAAGGCCACGGTCGAGAACTGCACCTTCACCAGCGGAAGCGGTTTCGGAGGTGGTGTCGTCCTGACCGGACAGGCCAACACGACCTGCTTCGTGGACTGCGTCTTCCATGATCTCTTCGCGACCGGGGAGACGCTTCGCACCGACGTGCCCGGACTGGACGTTCCGATCTACACGATCACCATCATTGGTGGTCAGGGGACCATGAACCCCACCTTCGCGGGGTGCGCCATCCGTGACAATGCCGGGGCGTCGATTCTCTATCAGATCGGTGGGAAGGGGCACTGGACCTCCTGCTCGGTCCGGGACAACGTCGCTCTGACCAACTTCGGAGGGACCTTTGCGCTGATCGGCGCCTCACCAGTCTTCAGCCGGGTGGAATTCTCGAGGAATGAATCGGGGTACGGGACGGTTTTCATCGATGGTTCGGGGGGGTCCGATCTCGATCCGCTGCGTTTCGAGCAGTGCGAGTTCGATGCCAACCTGACCATCGATGGTCTTTACGGAGGCGCGATCTACGCGATCGACGTCACGGGCAAGGGTGACCCGCCGAAGGTCATGCTCGACAGCTGCAGGATCCATGGCAACAATGGTTACCAGGGGTTCCAGCAGGACGACATCGTCTCTCCCTGGTTTCCCAGCTACCGACAGGGATTCAGGAACGGAGGTTCGGATGTCGATCCGCTCTGCAACCCGACCGCCGACCTGAATGGCGATGGCAAGGTGGATGGCGAGGATCTGGGGATCATGTTCTCGGTGTGGGGAACCGGAGGAGGCCTGCCCTGATCCGGTGAACAGGTGAACCGGTGAATAGGGGATGGGGTTACGATCCGATCATGAAGATCAATCGCAGACCTGTCGCCGCCTTCACGGCCTTCATGGCCGTCATCACCGGAATCACGGGATACACCTGTGCCGCACCCCCGAACATCGTCATCGTCTTCACCGACGACCAGGGGTGGGGAGACCTCTCCTGTCAGGGTTCCGAGGACATCGCGACTCCCCATATCGACCGGCTTGCCGCCGAAGGGATGCGTTTCACCGATTTCTACGTCAGCCAGCCGGTCTGCTCCGCATCACGGGCTTCGTTGCTGACCGGTTGCTATGCGAACCGCCTCGGGATCCGAGGGGCACTCGTTCCCAGCACCCGGCACGGTCTCGATCCCGCGGAGCACACAATCGCGGAAGTCGTGAAACCCCTGGGGTACGCGACCGCGTGCTACGGCAAGTGGCACCTCGGCCATCTGGACCCGTTCCTGCCGACCCGACAGGGTTTCGACGAGTACCACGGCATTCCGTATTCCAACGACATGTGGCCCGGTCATCCGGAGTCACCCAAGGCCTGGCCCCGGCTTCCGATCTACGGGGGCGATGTCGATTCCGGCTGCGGCCCGGTGGGGTACGTGGACGACCTCGACGGTCAGGACCGGCTCACCCGAGATCTCACCGATCGCGCGGTCGACTTCATCGACCGGAATGCGGAACGCCCGTTCCTGTTGTATCTCCCCCATTCGATGCCCCACGTTCCTCTCGGCGCGGGCCCCTCCTTCCGTCAAAGCACGAGCTATGGACCCTACGGTGACGTCATCAAGGAGATCGACTGGTCGGTGGGTCGCGTCCGAGATGCCCTCGAGAGGCACGGCATCATGGACCGGACCCTGTTCATCTTCGCGAGCGACAACGGCCCCTGGCTCAGCTACGGCGATCACGCCGGCACCACGGGTGGCCTCCGGGAAGGAAAAGGCACCACCTTCGAGGGCGGAATCCGGGTGCCGATGATCGTCCGGTACCCACCGGTCGTTCCCGCGGGTTCCACATGCAACCGCCCCGCGATGACGATCGACGTGCTTCCCACCATCGTTGAATTGACGGAAGGGATGCCGCCCGAGCGCACGATCGATGGTCGCTCCATCGTCCCGCTGCTGTCCGGAGCGGTTGATGCGGAGGATCCCCATGAAGCGATCTTCTTCTGGTATCGCAAGGACGAACTGCAGGCGATGCGGATGGGACGGTGGAAGCTCCATTTTCCGCACGCCTATCGATCGCTTGAAGGCAGGCCGGGGGGGAACAACGGTCGTCCCACCAAATACACCTATGGCGTGCCGATCGGTCTGGAACTGTTCGATCTCCGATCCGATCCCGGGGAACGCATGAATCTCGCCGCTGACCGTCCCGAGGTCGTCGAACGGATGACCTCACTGGCCGATGACGCGCGATCGCGACTCGGGGACAGTCTGGCAGGTCTGGCGGGTTCGGAGGTTCGTGCGCCTCGAGTGGTTCCCGTCCCGGCAGGGGACGGAGGCGGATCCTGAGGCGGGTGTCGACGAGGACCGGAGGCCTGGCCTAGTAAATGCCTTCTTCGGGAACCGAAGTGGCGCCGAGAAGTGGAGTGTCCTCGCCGATCTGGAGCTGCACGAGCACGATCGGAGTCGGTCGTTCGGTTCGGAAGAAGCCCCCTGCGATCGGCGATTCCCCCCAGCGATCGAAGAAGTCGCCGAAGTTGAATCGTCCGCTCTGCCCGGCGGCCAGACTGTCGACATGGAGCATGTACCTGCGATTCACCCAGAGGTCGAAATCGGTGAACGACTGGGGCGAGGCATTGACCACGATCAGATCGGCGCCGTCACGAAAGACCTGGATGTCCACCACCCGCTCCTGGTCAAGGGCCACTGGATAGGGGCGGGTTGCGAGGGCGGGGTCGTACCGTTGCCCGCTGCAGGCTGGAAGCAGCAGGGTGGATGCGATCCCCGCGATGATCAGGATCCCGGCCCGCAGGACTCGATGCCCGGGGATCCCGATGTTCGATGGACGGCCGGACTGGTGGGTGGAGTCGGTCACGAACACCATGGTATCGACGGGAAGGTTTCGGGGTTCTCCTGCTAGGATCGAGCCATGAGCGTCGGATTACGACCCGATGGCGTCCCCAGCCGCCTCCTTCCCAGGTCGATTTCGGACATCGCGACGGCGGTCCGGATCGATCCTCGCATACCTCAGCTGGTCCCCGGCTTCGACGCCCCGTTCTTCCAGGCGGGGCTCGCAGGCTATTCCGATGGTGCGATGCGTCTGGTGGCACGACGCCACGGCTGTCCATTCTGCGTCACGGAAGCGCTCCTCGACCGGACCCTGGTGAATGGGGGCAAGGGCAGGCGCAAGGAGGATCCCGATCTGATCGCCTCGGAATGCGGCATGGGTGACCTGGAGGACAATCAGGCGGTGAATCTCGACGATCATCCCATCGCGGGACAGATCATGGGAACCGATCCCAGCGAGATGGCCGAAGGAACCGCGATCCTGGTGGACATGGGATACGACGTCATCGACGTGAATCTCGCCTGTCCGGTGAAGAAGATCAAGAAGAAGGCGAGAGGCGGTCATTTCCTCGCCCATCCCGATCAGGCCGTCGCCGTGCTGGAGGCGGTGCGGAACGCCGCAGGATCCACGCCGGTGACCGTGAAACTCCGTCGGGCCTGGGACGACTCGTCCGCGATGGCGAACAGTTTCGAACGCATCTTCGACGCCACCTATGACCTTGGTTGTGCCTGGGCCACGGTTCACTGTCGAACCGTCGAGCAGCGATACGTCGGCCCCGGCCGATGGGAATTCCTGCGAGAGCTCCGCAATCGACACCCGGAACGAATCATCTTCGGTTCGGGTGACGTCTGGACCGTCGAAGACATCTTCGCGATGATCGAGTTGACTGGTGTTTCGGGCGTTTCCGTCGCTCGCGGCTGCATCGGAAACCCGTGGATCTTCAGGCAGGCCCGCGATCTGATGAGCGGCATCGATCCGACATCCCCCGGTCTTTCCGATCAGCGACTGACCCTGGAACAGCATCTTGAATTCGCGATGGTGATCCACGGTGAACGGGTCGCGAGTCGGCAGATGCGGAAGTTCGGCATCAAGTTCGCGGCGCTTCATCCCGATCCCCAGGTGGTGAAGAAGGCCTTCATCGCGGCGGACTCGATGGAAGCCTGGTCGAAGGTGATCGAACGGCACTACTCCAGCGAGTCTTCGCCTCCGCAGCCCGCCAACCTCAACGCGGATCCCTGATCGAATCACGGCAGGGGACCGAGCACTCGACGAAGAACGGGGTCCAGGTGAACGAGGTGAACCCGGCCCGGAGTCTCCGGACCGTCGTCGATCGATGGATCAGGAGCACCCACGACCAGAATTCCTCCCGACGCGGAGAACGCGAGGGACGCTGCGGTTCGTTCACGTTCGTTGAAAACCAGGTCCAGTCTGGGAACCAGCATTCCGGGTCGAACCAGGCCGAGGCGGACCCCTGAGATTCGACGCAGGTCGGGAGTGAGCCGGGCGGGCATGCCCGCCGCGAAGCATCTTCCGTTGCAGACCAATGGTCCTCCCAGGCCCGATTCAGGATGATCAGCTGCGCCGATCTCGATTTCCGGTCCGGGGCTTACCATCGAGATCACGCCCGAACGGACACCATTCAGCGCCGCCCGTGGCGATCCGACGAGAATCAGATCCTCGACCCCGGCCAGCCACGATCCGAATCGATCGAGACGATCCGCACCGGATCTCTGGATCGATTCGATGTGATGGTGGGGAGTCGAGAGAGCGCATCTGACCACGACCCCGGCGCGGTCGATTTCCAGACGTGGGGGGTGACCGCGGGCTTCGGCACCCGGTGCCCCGATGATCAGTTCCTTTCCGATCAGGATCGACCCGCCGAAACGCAATCCGGTTCGAGACCGTTCCGGAACAGGTTCACCCAGTGGTTCCAGGCCTCGGCCCGTGAGTCGGGCGGTGACCACTCTCCCTCGATCCAGAAATCCATCCACATCGGATCGCGGAGCGCCCACTGCGACCAGGTCGCCCCGGATCGCGATGGTTTCTCCGAACCGATCGCCGGGAACCGCTTTCGGGATCGGGACCCTGCGGATCCGGTGAAGCCCCTGATGAGGCATGCCGATGTCCACGCACCATGCGGCACCGCGTTGAGCATCGGCCCCCGGTGCGCCCACCAGGAGTCGTCCCGATTCCAGGGAAAGGGTGGTGCCGAATTCGTCGCCGGCCTCGGCGGCGGGAGAGATGATGGAATCCGTCCATCTCCAGTTGCCGGTTTCATCGGATTCGAAGACCAGGACCTGCCCTTCGATGGGAGGTCCGTCTCGACGACCGTCGCAACCCACGAACAGGTGATCTTCGCTCATCGCGACCGCGATCCCGAACCGAGCCGGGTTTGGAAGACCCAGAGGGGCCGACACCACGGTGCATGCCTCGGCGAAGGCGATCGAGGGCGGAGGGGGAGTCGTTGGAGTCGTTTCGGAATGGATCGGGCCCGAGACGAGGATGGTGACGACGATCGGGATCTGGAGGGTCTTCGGGGTCATGATGGCGTCGGCGGTCGGCCCCGCACGAACCATTCATTGTGGGCAAGAAATCCTGATTCCAAGCCATCGCGGTCGAAGTCCCGGTTCGATGGCGAAGCCGTGCTCGCCGGTCAGACCCCGGGCGAGCGACCCACCGCCATCTTCGGAATGGCCGCCGTGGTTCAAGATCGCATCGAAGCGGAGAATCGCGCCGGGATGGAAGCCCCTCGCGACGATGTCGGTGGGGCGGTCATCACCAGGTCATGCGTCCCTCATCGGAAGTGGAACGGAGCCTTGATCCGTGTCCGATCGGCCGGGATCATTTCCGACGGCCGCCCTTGCGGCCGCGTCCCCGGCCGCCGCCCTTGGCTCCACCGCCCTGGCGCCCGCGGCCTCGACCGTCTCCGCCCTTTTCGGTGCGACGGCCTCCACGGCCGCGCTCGGTGGCGACCATCGGGGCCCGGTCCACGAGTTCGATGATGGCGAGATCCAGTTGCCGCGCTTCCGGATCCGCACGCATGATCCGGACCCGGACCGCATCGCCCAGCCCGATGCTCGCCCCGCTGCGCCGTGCGACCAGTCTGCCGGAGCGTTCGTCTCGATCCCAGAGGTCCTCGCGTCCGGACGATCGACCCGCGATCTCGCCTGCACGAGCGAGTCCGTCGACCAGGAAACGATCGATGCTCACGTGGATCGATCCGTTTGGATTGACCCCCGTCACCACTCCGGGAAGCTCGTCGCCGAGATGCTCCTCCGCGATGAACTGGATCACGAGGAAGGTCCGGAGCTCGCGTTCCGCCTTCTCGGCATTCGTCTCGGTCTCCGAGCAGTGACGGCCGATCTCGAGGAGCCGGCTCTCGTCGATGATGCGTTCGTCCCCGGCGAGGATCTCTCGAAGTCGATTCCGGGCCTTGCCGCCGGGGATGCGACCACCCTGGGTGTGGTCGAGCAGGGCATCGACCGCCCGGTGGACGAGGAGGTCCGCATACCGTCGAATGGGACTGGTGAAATGCGAATAGTGATCGCTCGCCAGCGCGAAATGCCCTATCAGGGCGGGGGAGTAGATCGCCTTGGTGAGGGTCCGCAGCACGGAGAAGTGGATCGCTCTCGAGGCGGGACTCTCCCGGGTGGCATCCAACAGGGCACGAATGTCGTTGCGATCCGGTTCCTCGGGGAGGTTGAAGCCGACGATCCGTGCATACTGACGGAGTTCCTCGACGTCGTGAAAAGCGGGTTCGGGATGGGTTCGCCGAATCAAGGGCAGATCGAGATTGGCGAAGGTCCTGGCCACCGCCTCGTTGGCCTCCACCATGAACATCTCGATGATCGTGTGGGTGAAGGCTCCGTCTTCCGGCTGCGCATCGACCACGTGCCCGTCGTCATCGAACACGAGTTCGAATTCAGGAAGACCCAGCACCAGCATTCCCTGAGAAAGTCGACGTTTTCGAATGATCCTCGCGAGACGGTCCGCACGGCGAAGGGCGTCGAGCAGATCAGGTTCGTAGACGGGTTCGGTCCGGGCGTGCCGTCGCGCCTCCCTCTGGTCGCCTTCGATAAGAGCCTGGGCCTCGAGGTAGGTGAGTCGCTTGCGGGATCGGATGAGAGTCCGGGCCAGGCGGGTCGACTGGACCCTCCCGCGACCATCGAGTCGGATGAACGCGCTCTTGGTGAATCGCGGGACCGCCTCCTGGAGGCTGCACACTCCATTGGAGAGGAGCTCCGGAATCATCGGGATCACGTGTCTGGGCAGATACACGCTGTTGCCCCGGCGAGTGGCCTCCTGGTCGATCTCCTCGTCCTGGCGGACGAAGTGCGCGACATCCGCGATGTGCACTCCCAGTTCCCACTCATCCTCGTCGGCGTGGTACTCGATCGAAATGGCGTCATCGAAGTCCCGTGCGTCGGGCGGGTCGATGGTGAAGATGAATCGATCGCGGAGATCCTCGCGATGGGTGACTCGAAGTTCCTCTCGATCATCCACTGCGGTTTCGAATCCAGCCGCCGCGTTCCGGGCCTCGTCGAGGGCGGTGGGCTCGAAATCCTCACGCAGTCCGAACGCAGCGATCACCGCCCGGGTCTCGACATCCGGCCTGCCCGCCTCGCCCAGCACCTCGGTGATCGCACCCTCGCCGAGAGCATGCTCGTCGGGGTGGAGAACGATTTCGAAGACGACCTTGTCCCCGGCCTTGGCGTTCTTGGCGTGCGGATCACGGACCAGCACCGCATCCCGCAGATCCCCTCCATCGGGTTCGATCACCCAACTGCGGCCACGCTTCCTCAGCGTGCCGGCGAAGGTCGATCGTCCGCGCTCGAGAATCTCCTCGACTCTTCCGACCACGCTGCGTTTTGCCGAATCGAATGAACCCTTGCCTCGGGATCGGTTGCCGGCCCTGCGCATCACCCGGCAGCGAACCAGATCACCGCTGATCGCATCCATGCTCTCCCCGGGGGGGATGAAGAGATCGCCTTCACGGGTCGGGGTGGTCGGTCGCACGAACGCGAATCCACGCGGCTTGACCTTGATCACACCCTCCATTCGATCGCCATAGGAGACCAGTCTCAGCCGATCGTCCGAACCCAGTTCGAGCTTCTCTTCCCGCTCGAGCTGCTCCACCGCGGCCTCGAAGGCCTCGTGGTGATCGGGATCGATTCGCAGCTGCCGCTCGATGTCCCCGAGGGGAATCGGCCGGTAGCTGTCGTGGGCCAGGTGGGCGAGTATCCGTCCGGTGAATCTGGAGGGCATGGGAGGATGCTAGCAGGGCCGGGGTCCAGCCCCGTTCCGGTTGATCACTTCTTCGACTTCGTTCCGCCGCTTCCCCGGCCTCCAGCACCACGACTCCCGCTCTGCTTGCCGGAGGCCTTCCTGCCGGGGGATTTCTTGGCGGGGGACTTCTTGGCGGCCTGCTTGCCGGTCTTCTTGGCCTTGTCGGAGCCTTCCTTGCGCTGGCGACGAACGGCATCCACGAGATTTCCGACTCCCCGTCCCTCGCGAGCCTCGTGGGTGGGTGTGGAAGTCGATCCCGAGATCTTCTTTTCCGGAGTGCGGGGTTCGGCCGGGGTGGTCTTCTCTCCGGCATCATCGCCGGTCTTCGCCTGGGGGGTGGCATCTCCGGAATCCGACGTTGAATCCGAACCCGTGGTCTCCGAACCGGCATCGGCTTCCGGGCCACGACCAGAGGAGGATCCCCCGATCAGGATCGCGGCACCGGTACCGATCAGACGGCGGAGTTTCCTTCGCCCGCACTGAGGGCAGGTCCTCTTCGGATTCGATGTGATCGACTGGAAGAATTCGAGGGCGTGGCCACAGGCATCGCAGACATAATCGTAGGTCGGCATCGTGTTCGCTCAGGATCCGCCTTCGGCCACGAGCATGACCTTGGCGGGACGAAGGACGTAGTCGCCGATCGCGAATCCCGGGCTGACGGTGATCGCGACGCTGCCGCTGGCGGCCTCGCCATCGATCTGCTCCGAAGGAAGCGTCCCGATCGCTTCGTGGCGTCCGGGTTCGAATTCCTCACCGGTCGGAGCGGTGATCTCCACCACTCCCTGGGTTCCGAGGGATCGGACGATCTCTTCGCGGACCATCCGCACCCCGGTCACCACCTGCTCCACCGAGGTCGCATTCTCCGCGGACTGCAGGGCGAGGTCGAAGTGATCCATGGCGGGCAGAAGAACCCTCACCAGCTCCGCGGATCCTTCGCGTCGGGATCGGGCTTCGTTCTCGATCGATCGTCTCTGGAAGTTGCGGAAGTCCGCGAGGGCTCGCGTCCTGGCGTCATCGGATTCCCGGCGCTCGGTGGCGAGGCGAAGCATCAGCTTCCGGACTTCGGGGGGGGTGGCGTCGATCAGGGCGTCATCGACGCCGAGTTCCACCAGAAACGCCTCGGACTCCATCGAATCACCCTCCGCGGAAGGGTTCTCCGCCTGGAGTTCGGTCTCGAGGTCCTCGGCGGACGTTTGTGGTTCTTGTTCGGGGGTCATGCTGGGAGCCTCCCTCAGGAGAAGGTGTCCTTGATCCGGCTCCAGAAGCCGGGTGACTTGTGATCGACTTCGAGACTCTCGGTCTCGGCGAACTGGTTCAGCAATTCCCGCTGGGTCTCATCGAGCTTTCTCGGCACGACCAACTGGAGAATGATGACGAGGTCGCCACGGCGTTCGGGGCTTCGGAGCAGGGGAGCACCGAGACCGGGGACCCGCATGATCTCGCCATGCTGGGTGCCGGGGGCGATCTTGAGTTCGGTGGTGCCACCTTCGAGAAGTCCCACATTGATCACTGCGCCGAGAGCGGCCTGTGCGAAGGCCATCGGAACCACCGTGACCAGGTCGTCGCCGTCCCTCTGGAATCGCTCGTGTTCCTCGACCGCGACCACGACATGCAGATCACCTCGAGGACCGGCCCCATCAGGTCGATCCTCGGGGCGTGGGGGTTCACCTTCGCCCTGGACGCGGATGACCTGCCCGTGTCTGATTCCGGGAGGGATTCTGACTTCGAGGGATCTCCTCACGGAGATCCTGCCGTCTCCGCGGCACTCGCCGCAGTGCTCGGTGATGACTTCTCCCCGCCCACGGCAATTGGGACAGGCGACCACCATGCGGAACATCCCACCCAGGCCGGCCTGCTGGACTTTTCCAGCACCCTCACAGGTGGGGCACTTGATTGGACTGGTCCCGGGCTTCGCTCCGCCGCCCTCGCAGGGCGTGCAGACGTCGAGTCGTCGGAACTCCACCTCCCGGGTGGTCCCTTCCAGTGTCTCTTCGAGGGTGATCTCGATGCCGGTTTCGAGATCGAATCCACGGGTCGGCCCCCTCCGGCTGCGGGTCTGGCCCCCGCCTCCGAAGATGTCGTTGAACATCGAGAAGATGTCGTCGACATGCATCCGGTTGAAGTCGTGTCCAGCGGTCCCGCGGAGACCTTCGTGACCGAACTGGTCGTACCTGCTTCGCCGATCCGGATCGGAGAGGACCTCGTAGGCCTGGGCGCATTCCTTGAAGGCGGCCTCGGCTTCGGCGTCATCAGGATTGCGATCCGGATGGTATTTCATCGCCAGGCGGCGGTACGACCTCTTGATCTCCTCGCCCGAGGATTCCCTCTCGACGGAAAGGACTTCGTAGTAGCAGCGGGTCGTCGTCATCGTTCGTGTCCGTACCGTTCGATCGGAAGAGGACGGATTAGAGAGAACGGGGGATCGCGGTCCGTGGATCGCGATCCCCCGCGGGACTCGGCTGGGCCCGTCGGGTGCAGATCGATCAGGAGATCGCGCCCTGCACCGGATCCGTGTCGTCCTTGAGTTCGGTCAGGACCACATCGGTGGTGAGCATGAGGCCGGCCACACTCGCCGCGTTGGACAGAGCGGTCGTGGCGACCAGGGCGGGATCGATGATCCCGGCCTTGACGAGGTCGACGTATTCGCCGGTCGAGGCGTTGAAGCCGTTGCCACCCTTGGATTCACGGACCTTGGAGACCGCGAGGTCTCCGTCCTCTCCGGCATTGGTGGCGATCCGGTAGGCGGGTGCTTCGAGTGCTTCGGCGACGATGTCGTATCCGAAGCGTTCGTCGCCCTTGCCCTTGCGACGGGACTCGAGGACGTGGTCGATCGCCCTGAGGAACGAGACGCCTCCACCGGGGACGTATCCCTCCTTGGCGGCGGCACGGGTGGCGGACAAGGCGTCGTCGACCCGGTCCTTGCGTTCCTTCATCTCCATCTCGGTGGCCCCACCGACGGAGAGGATGGCCACGCCGCCCGTGAGCTTGGCCAGGCGCTCCTGGAGCTTCTCGCGGTCGTAGTCGCTGGTCGAGCGTTCGTACTGGGCCTTGATCTGGGAGGCACGGGCCTCGATGTCCTTCTTCTTGCCCTTGCCTTCGATCACCGTGGTGTCGTCCTTGGTGACGATGACCTTGCGGGCGGTTCCCAGCTCGGCAACCTCGACGTCCTCGAGGCTTCTTCCGAGGTCTTCGCTGAAGAACGTGCCGCCGGTGAGGGTGGCGATGTCACCGAGCATGGCCTTGCGACGGTCCCCGAAGCCCGGGGCCTTCACGGCACAGACTTCGAGCACACCACGGAGCCGGTTGACGACCAGGGCCGCCAGAGCCTCGTTGTCCACGTCTTCGGCGATGATGAGGAGAGGCTTCCCGGAACCGGCGATCTTGTTCAGAAGGGGGAGAAGGTCCGCGAGGTTGGAGATCTTCTTCTCGTGGATGAGGATCATCGGCTTCTCGATGACGGCTTCCGCTCGCTTGGGGTCGGTCATGAAGTAGGGGCTGAGATATCCCTTGTCGAAATTCATGCCTTCCACGTAGTCGAGATTGGTGT
>MDTG01365145.1_pt1 | contig 12498 bp, 11 predicted proteins | sample 811421 | NCBI WGS metagenome assembly MDTG01 (sample SAMN05326645, study PRJNA326480) | marine metagenome | isolation source: seawater | place: Pacific Ocean: South East | collected 2011 | reverse complement strand
TTTTTCCTCTAAGAGGAAGCACAGCTTGATACTCCCTAACTCTACCTTGTTTTGCTGAACCACCAGCTGAATCGCCCTCGACGATAAATAATTCTGTTCCCTCTTTTTTTTGTATCTGACAATCCGCCAATTTTCCTGGCAAGCCTGATAGTTCAAAAGAACCTTTTCTTCTAACACTATCCCTTGCTTTTCTTGCAACATCTCTTGCCATCGCAGCTTGGGTAATTTTTTCAATCACAGTCTTAGCGATTGATGGATTTTGATCAAACCAAGTGGAAACTTTATCGTTAATTATGTTTTCAACTATAAGTCTGACTTCAGATGAAACTAACTTATCTTTAGTTTGAGATGAAAATTTTGGATCTGGCATTTTAACTGATAAAACCGCTGTCAAACCTTCTTTGATATCTTCACCCGATAATGTAATTCTATTTTTTTTATTATTTCTTTCACTTGAATATTTATTAATCACTCTAGTTAAGGCACTTCTAAAACCTAATAAATGAGTTCCTCCGTCTTTTTGTGGAATATTGTTTGTAAAAGGTAAAACTTCTTCAGAATATCCTGCGTTCCATTCTAAAGAACATTCAACTGAAACATTATTTTTTGATGAAGTAACATAAATAGGTCTTTTAAAAACTTCTTTTTCATTTTTATTTATTAATTTTGATTTTTTTTCATTAATAAAACTTACAAATTCTACTATTCCTCCATCATACTTATGAACAAACTCTTTCTCTTTTTTAGACATCAAGTCAATTAAAGAAATGCTTATCCCTTTGTTTAAAAATGCTAATTCTCTTATTCTTTTTTCTAAAATTGTTGTACTAAATTTAATTGAAGAAAATACACTTTTAGAGGGTAGAAAATTAATTTTTGTACCTTGTTTTTTTGTCTTTCCAATTTTTTTTAAAGACTTTACAGTATTACCGTCTTTAAAATGTATTTCATACTCTTGACCCTCTCTGCAAATGTTAAGAGTTAATTTTTCTGAAAGAGCGTTAACAACTGATACTCCAACACCGTGCAAACCTCCAGAAACTTTATAGGAATCATGATCGAACTTTCCCCCAGCATGTAGTTGTGTCATGATAACTTCTGCAGCTGAGACTTTTTCACTTTTATGTAAATCGACTGGTATTCCTCTACCATCATCTTCAACCGTAATAGTATTATCTTTGTTTATTGTAACTACTATTTTTTTGCAAAATCCTGCCAAAGCTTCATCAATGGCATTATCAATAACCTCAAAAACCATATGGTGTAAACCGGATCCATCGTCTGTGTCTCCAATATACATACCTGGTCTTTTTCTGACAGCATCAAGCCCTTTGAGGACTTTTATCGAGTCAGCCCCATAGGCTTGTTTTGTGTTTAAAACTGAATTTTTTGGCATAGTAAATATTTTTTAGATTAATATTTATATCATTTTTTAAAGATAATAGAAAACGACAGAGTAAGGGTATTGCTTAAAACTATTCAATTGCAACGGTTTTAGCTGAAAATTAAAAAAATTTTGTAAATTTACCATAAATTAGATTTTCATAGGCATTATAACATAATAACTGTTTTTATCTGAAGCATCCTCAATTAAAACAGGAGAGGAAGAATCTTTTAAATTCATTTTCAAATTCTTATCTTCAATTTCAGATGCAATATCAATTAAATATTTTGAGTTAAAACTAATATTTAAACTGCTTGAATTGTAATTTGCCTTTATAATTTCATTACCTTCACCAGAATCCGCGCTGTTAACTGATAATTGTATATTATCTTTATTAATCGCTATTTTCACCCCTTCTTTTCTATCTAAAGACACTGTTGTTACTCTTTCTACCGAATTTATAAATTCTTTTGTTGATACTATTAAAGCTTTTTCATTCTTGGTAGGAACAACTTTATTATAGTCAGGAAACTTTCCATCTATTACTTTTGAAATCAATTTCATTTTGCCAACTGAAAATTTAATTTTGTTCTCACTAGTTTGCAGAATAAGTTTTTCTTCATTAGTCTCTGTCAATAAAGTACAGAGTTGAAATACAGTTTTTCGAGGCAAAATTAAAGGTGAAAAACTTTCAATATTATTAGTCTCCAAGCTACTCGAGGATAGTCTATGACTATCAGTAGCAACTCCTGTCAAAAAGTTTCTACCTTGTAATTCAGTAGGGTGTAAATAAACTCCATTTAAATAGTGTCTTGTATCATCATTAGAAATTGAAATTTTAGTCTTATTAAGTAGTTTTAAAAATCTTTTATTATTAATCGATATTTCTGAGCCTTCAAATTCATCTGAAAATGTTGGAAAATTATCTACTGGCAAGCAACGTAAATTAAAATCTGAATTTTCGCTTTTCAGACTTAATTTATTATCCGTTTTAAGATCAAAATTTAAATCAGAATTTGAAGAAATTTTTCTTAATATATCATATAAAACTGCTGCAGATGTGGTGGTACTGCCTTCTTTATTTACTTTTACTTCCTCTATTTCATCATAAAATACAATATCTAAATCTGTTGCAATAATAGATAATTTTTTATTTTTGAGTTGTAACAGAACATTAGAGAGTATTGGTAGGGTATTTTTTTTTTCTACTACACCTTGAACAAAATTTAATGATTTTAATAGTATATCTCTTTTAACAATAAATTGCATTACAATTACTATTCTAGTAAAAGATTTTTAATTTGATTTATATTTTTTTTCATTTCATCGTCTTGTTCAGAAAGACGTGTAATAGTTTTTACAGCATGTATAACCGTAGTATGATCCCTATTAGCGAACCTTCTTCCTATTTCAGGTAATGACCTTGTCGTCATTTTTTTTGCCAAGTACATAGCTATCTGTCTTGGTCTCGCTAATGGTCTTGAACGACGTTGAGAAAGCATATCATTTAAAGGAATGTTAAAGTAGTTTGAAACAACATTCTGTATTTTATCAACTGTAATAATCTTAATTTGATTAAAAACATCTTTTAATATATTTTTACAATCAATCATTGTTAAAGTTTTATTATGAACTCTGCTAAATGCGATTACTCTATTTAAGATTCCAATTAATTCTCTAATACTAGTTTTACTTTCGTTTGCTATATAATTAATTACTTCTTCATTTATATTAATATTTTCTTTGAATTGGCTTTCAATCTCTAAAATCTTTTTTTTGATTATTTTTACTTTTAAATCAAAATCTGGAGTGTCAATATCGACTACAAGTCCGCCAGCTAATCTTGACTTGATCCTCTCTTGTATTCTATCTAATTTCATAGGTGTTCTATCTGCAGAAATTATAATTTGAGACCCCTTATCCATTAAACTATTAAACGTATGAAAAAATTCTTCCTGTAGACTTTCTTTCCCCCTCATAAATTGGATATCATCAATTATAAAGATAGATGATTTTCTAAAAAAATCTTTGAAATTAACCATATCGTTCTTTTTTATAGATTTAATAAAATGGTACATAAAACGTTCAGCAGAAATAAACATAACATTATTTTCAGATTGAAGTTCTAAACCGATTGCGTTCAATAAGTGTGTTTTACCTAATCCGACGCCTCCACAAATATATAGAGGATTATACCTTGATACATGTTCGCATACTTTTTTTGAATAAGATAAAGCAATTTCATTACTTTTCCCTTGTACAAAATTGTTAAAATTTAAATTTGGATTAAGTCTATTATAATTAAGAATAGAATCCTTAATTTCTGTGACTTTGTGTAACTCGTCTATTTTAATTGAATTTAAATTGTTTTTATTTTCCTCTATTATTTTAAATTCAATTCTATTTAAACTCAATTTAAAGCTTTTAACTTGTTCTAAAATTTTATCTAAATATCTAGAAACTATCCAATCTCTAAAAAATCTGGTAGGTACTCCTAAAATTAAATAATCATTGTATTCTTTTATTAATGAAATTTTTTGCAACCAGCTTATATATATTTCACTGCCAAAAGATTTTTTAAAAGAGTTCTGAACGTCACTCCAGTTTAATGTTTTTTCTTCTTCAGAAACATAAACGTTTTGTTTTTTTATATTATTTTTGTCCATGTAATTAATTTGTTAAGAAATTCCTTTAAACTCTTTTTGAGTATCATTTGCAACTAGCTACAGGTTGTAATGAAAAATAAATGTGATTAGGTTGTAGCATTAACGCACTGATAGAAAAAAAAAAATTACAACTTAGTAAAGAAAAAAATTTTTTTTAGAATAAAACTAAATGTAGTTTAAGTATAATAAAAAAATCTATTGGTGCTATTAAGATTAGTGTTTAAATTTTTTTAGAAATTTTTGAAATTTTACGCGAGGCAGTTCTCTTGCTTACTACTCCTGATTTAGCAACCTGCATTAGAATTGACTGGAATTTGGCGAAATATTTTTTTGCTTCTGATTTTTTTTTATCTTTTAACAATGATTCCATTGTTTTTATCGCATTTTTGTACTTACTTTTTCTTATTCTATTAACTTGAGTTTGTTTTTTGACTCTACGAACTCTTCTGATAGCTGACTTTGTATTTGGCATATTTTAAGATTGTATATATGTCAGTATTATAACGGTCAACTTTATTATTTTTGACAAATGGGACAAAAAAAACTTGCTCGATTAGAAATCACTACTTTCTTTATAATACCATTACAATTGTATTTGTTACACTTATACCCTTTTTTACCATAAACACTAAAATGGTCTTGAAAATTACCTTTTTTGCCAGAGCTATTTGAAAAATCTTTAATAGACGACCCCCCCAAATTAATAGCTTTTTTAAGAACATTTTTTGTGTTTTTTATTATCAATTTTAAGTGTATTTCCTTTAGCTTATTTATCTTTTTGGTAGGTCTTATTTTACTGAAAAAAAGAATTTCATTAACATAAATATTACCTAAACCTGATATAAATTTTTGATCCATCAATAAATTCTTTATATTCTTATTTCTTCCTATAATATAATTCTTAAAGTACTTTAGGCTGTATAAAGAACTTATAGGTTCAGGTCCTAAAATCTTTAAATGTTTATTGTTCTTTAGATCATTAAGTTTTAATATCTTAATAAAACCAAATTTTCTTACGTCATTATAAATTAAACATACATTATTATTGAAATAAAAAATAATTCTATCATGGTTTTTATTTTTACTCTTAACATCATAATAAAAACTTGTTTTCTTTACACTATTCTTTTTTAAAACAAAAAATTTACCTGTCATACCAAGATGTATTGTCATTACTTTGTTGTTAGTTAAAAAAACCAATAAATATTTTGATCTTCTGTTAACTTTTAAAACTTTTGAACCAATAATTTTTCTAAAATCTTGTTTTTTAACTTTATATCGTAAATTAATGTCATTTATTTTAACTTTTTTGATAATCAAATTAATAATCTCTTTTTGAAGAGACTTTTTAACAACTTCAACTTCTGGTAATTCTGGCATATAATTTGGTTATGAAAAACACTATTCTAGATAAAAGTAAACTAGTCAATTCGGTATTTGAAAGAGTTTATAAAAAATATGACCTTATGAATGACATTATGTCTCTAGGGGTTCATAGGATATGGAAAAATAAGTTACTAGATTGGATGAATCCACAACCGGGAGACTCATTAGTTGATGTAGCATCAGGCACTGGTGATATAGCAAAATTGTTTAGTAAAAAGTTAAATAATTTTACTGATATAACTTGTGTCGAACCAAATGAGGGAATGTTAAGAATGGGTAAATCATACCTAAAAAGTTTTAATAACATCAAATGGATAAATTCTTCAGCAGAAAAGCTTCCATTAAAGAATGATACCTTTGATTTTTATACAATTAGCTATGGCATTAGAAATGTTTCTGATATTAATCAATCAATTCGAGAAGCTTTTAGAGTTTTAAAGCCTGGAGGGCGGTTCATGTGTCTAGAATTTTCAAAAATTGATAATGAAATTTTAAATTCAATATATCAAAAATATTCACAAATTTTACCTTTTATAGGAAAGTATGTGGTTGGTTCTTCTAAACCATATGACTATTTAATAGAAAGTATTGATAATTTCGTTTCCCAAGATGAACTAGTTAATTTAGTTGAAAAAAATGGATTCTCAAAAGTCGAGTACAGAAATCTTTCAGGTGGAATTTCTGCAATACATTCCGGATGGAAAATATAAATGATAAATAGAGTTTTTCAATTAATGAAAATTGCAAGAAAACTCTCCGTCTCTGGGGCTATCGACACAATAAATCAAATATATAATTTACCGCTTTTGATTAATATTTTTTTCAACGTAATATCAGTAGGATCTGAAAAAAAAATTCCTAATGATCAGATGAAACCAGGTGAAAAGTTATGTATTGCCCTTGAAGGTATGGGGACCACGTTTATCAAACTTGGTCAATTCTTAGCTACTAGACCTGACATAATTGGTGAAGAATTGGCTGAAAATTTGGAAAAATTACAAGATAAATTACCAGCTTTTGAAACATACGAAGCGAAAAAAATAATAAAAAAAGAAATAGGGGAAAAACAATTTAAAAATATTCTAGAATTGAGTGATCCTATTGCTGCTGCATCTATTGCTCAAGTGCATATCGCAAAAATTAGAAATGAAAATGAAAATAAAGAAGTAGCAATTAAAATTCTTAGGCCAAATATTGAAAAACTTTTTAATGAAGAGTTAGATGCTTTGATGTTATTTGCGTATATAGTTGAAAATACTTTTTCAAAAGCAAAAAGATTAAAACTGGTTGAAGTTGTTCATTTGTTGCGCGAAATAACTAATATTGAGATGGATTTAAGATTTGAAGCTGCTGCTGCGAATGAATTATATGAAAATACTAAAAACGATTTAGGTTTTAATGTGCCAAAGATTTATTGGAATTACACAACAAAAAAAATTCTTACTTTAGACAAAGTCGATGGTATTTCAATTAGAGAACATGCTGAACTAAAAAAAATTGGAATTAACTTAAAGACTTTAGCTGAAAATTTAATACAACATTTTTTAAAACAAGCGGTTAGAGATGGTTTTTTTCATGGTGATATGCACCAAGGAAATTTATTTGTTGATAGACAAGGAAATATTATACCAGTTGATTTTGGTATAATGGGAAGACTAGATAAAAGTAATAGAAAATTTTTAGCAGAAATATTATATGGTTTTATTCAAAGAGATTACACTAAGGTTGCGGAGGTCCATTTCAAAGCAGGTCTAGTTCCACAAAATGCCTCTAAAGAAGAATTTGCACAAGCTTTAAGATCTGTAGGTGAACCAATATTTGGTCAATCTATTAAAGATATTTCTGGTGGTAATTTATTAGCACAACTCTTTGACATTACTGAAAAATTCAATATGCCAACACAAACACCTTTGTTAATTTTGCAAAAAACCATGGTAGTGGTTGAAGGTGTTGCTAGGAAACTATATCCAGAAACAAACATTTGGGAAGTTTCAAGACCTGTACTTGAGGATTGGTTAAAAAATGTTAAAAGTCCAAAATCAACACTTGATACAGCACTAAATACCTCTGCTGAAATAATTAAAAGAATTCCAGATTTTCCAGATATAATGGATAAAGCTAATTATGCTCTTCAATTAATGGCTGAAGGGAAACTTAATATTGGCCTAAAAAATAATAAAAGTTTTGAATTTGAAGAAATGAAGTTAAAAAATTTTAGAAATAATATAATTATTAGTTTTTTTGGTATTGTAATTGTTATTTTATTAGTATTTTAATTACGTATGTTATTAAAAAATAAAAAGATTTTATTAATAATCGGTGGTGGAATAGCCGCCTATAAGTCTTTAGATTTAATAAGATTATTAAAAAAAAGTGGCATTCAAATTAAAACAATTCTTACTAAAAGTGGTAAGGAGTTTGTTACACCCCTCTCTTTGACAACTCTGACAAAAAGTAAAACATTTGAAAATATTTTTGACAAAAATAGTGAAGCAGAAATAGATCACATTTCTTTGTCTAGGTGGGCGGACATTATTATCGTTCTCCCTACAACTGCTAACTTTATGACTAAATTAAGCATTGGTAAAGCTGAGGATTTAGCTACTACTGTTTTATTAGCTTCGAACAAAGATATTCTTTTGGTCCCTGCAATGAATATAAGAATGTGGCTTCATAAAGCAACTCAAAAAAATGTAAAAACTTTAAAAGATTATGGATATAACTTTATTGGACCAATAAAAGGAGAAATGGCTTGCGGTGAGTACGGAGAGGGAAAAATGTCTAGTCCAAGACAAATTTTTTCATACATAAAAAATTATTTTGATAATAAAAATTTAGTTAAAAGTAAAAATTTGAAAGCACTGGTAACTACAGGACCTACAAGAGAATATCTCGATCCAGTAAGATACATTTCTAATGAGTCTAGTGGAAAGCAAGGATTTGAAGTTGCGCTAGCTTTAAACAAACTTGGGGTTAAAACCAAAGTTATTGCTGGACCTACAAACTTATTTAATGAAAAAAATATTGAAATTAAAAAAATAGTTTCTGCAAAAGAAATGTTAAATGAGGTGAGAAAATCATTACCAGTTGATATTGTTGTATGTGCGGCAGCGGTCTCAGACTTTAAACCAGTTGTAAAAAAAAAGGATAAAATAAAAAAAAATAACTTAAAAGGAAAATCTATAAAGGTGGAAAAAAATCCAGACATATTGAGCTATTTAAGTATGCACAATAAATATCGCCCAAAAATAGTAGTAGGGTTTTCCGCTGAAACAGATAATTTAATCGATAATGCTAAAACAAAAATTAATGAAAAATATTGTGATTTAATAGTTGCTAATGACGTTTCACACAAAAATTATGGTTTTAATTCTGATTACAACAAAGTTTCAATAATTGATAAATCAGGTAATGTAAAATCGTTGCCTAGAAATAAAAAAAGCTATGTTGCTAATATTTTGGCAAAAATTATATTAGAAAAACTTTTATCTAATGACAAAAATTTTAATTAAAAGATTGTCTAAGAAAGTCTCTTTACCAAAATATGAAACAAGTGGATCATCTGGCATGGATCTTGCTGCAAATGTTGATGCTAAAATTGAAATAAATCCTGGCGAAACAGCTATTATTCCAACTGGTTTAGAACTATCTATACCCAGCGGTTTTGAGGCCCAGATTAGACCTAGATCTGGTCTTGCTGCAAAAAAAAAAATTACAGTTTTAAATACTCCAGGGACAATTGATGCAGATTATAGAGGCGAGGTAAAAGTAATATTGATCAATTTAAGTAAAAATATATTTTCTGTTGAATTTGGGGATCGAATAGCCCAAATGGTAATATGTCCTATAGAGCAAATTAATTTACAAGAAGTAGATAATCTAGATAACACAAAAAGAGGAAGTGGTGGATTTGGTTCTACAGGAGAGAAAATTTCTTAAAATGAAATTTAGTGTAGGCTTATACAAAAAATTTGAAAAACAAATTAAATTAAAAAAAATTGGTTTATCAGGTCAAAAAAAAATATTTTTAAGCAATGTTTTAATAATTGGACTTGGAGGCTTAGGGTGTCCTTTACTCACCTATCTTTCATCTTCTGGGGTTAAGAAAATTGGAATAGTTGACCATGATAAAGTTGAAATTTCGAATTTAAATCGTCAGACATTATTTGGAGTTCATGATGTAGGAAAATATAAAGTGGATTGTGCTCGTAAAATTATTACAAAAAATAACAAATCCGTTAATATAAAAACTTACAAAGAAAGAATTAACACGGATAATATAAATAAAATTTTAAAAAATTTTGAGATTATTTGTGACGGAACTGATAATTTTAAAACAAGATATTTAATAAACGATTACTGCTGTAAAAATAGAAAAATTTTAATTTCATCAGCAATAAGCAAGTTTGACGGACAGCTTATGAAATTTAATTTTAAGAAAAAAGGTCCTTGCTACCGGTGTTTCATGCCTAACGAACCGAGTTATGAAATTAATTGTCAAACAGATGGTATATTTTCACCCGTAGCTGGAATAATGGGATCTTTACAAGCAAGCGAAGTATTAAAAACAATTTTAAATACAAAAGATGATTTAACTAGCAAAATCTTAATTTTTGACGCTTTAAAAACTAAATTTAGAAAATCAAAACTTTCAATAAATCCAAAATGTGTCAACAAATGTTAAGATTATTTGTAATATTAATTTTTTCAATCACCTCAAGTACTAGTTTTTCTAGTGAGGAATATTTCCTTACTTTACGATACGATAAAGTAAATCTTAGACAAGGTCCATCTAAAGAATATCCTGTTAAAATTTTTTATAAAAAGAAATTTCTACCTGTTTTAATTCAAGAACATTCTGATAATTTTAAAAAAGTAAGAGATCATGAAAATAATTCTGGATGGATACATGTTTCACAACTTTCAAAAAAGAAGGCGGCAATTAATATTGATGATAATTTAATTATGTATAAAAGTCCTACAATTTTTTCAAATCCAGTGGCAATACTTAAAAAAGGCAAATTAGTCAAAATCTCAAAATGTAGAGAAAATTGGTGTAAAGTTAAGTCCGGTGATTTTAAGGGTTGGCTAAAAAAACAAAGTCTATGGGGACGGCTCTAATTTTTAAACTTTCCTTGAACCTTAGACGCCCAAAACTTATCAAGCAAAAAATACCAAACAGCATTAGCTAAAGGTTCAACTATCGCGTCAGTTAAGGCTATCATAAATGCTACATCTGCGATTAACATTAAAACAGTAATAGCTATAGCAAAATGCCCTATGGTATATACAATAGTTCTTAAAATTGAACCTCTGTTGTTACTATATACGTTTTTAGCTGCGTTAAATATTCCTGATGTTAGTTCTACCATATTAATTTAACTTTCTTAATTCTTGTCTGTCCGCATTCATTATTTTGGTCCACACATCGACGAAATCTTTAATAAATTTTTCTTTATTATCATCTTGAGCATAAACCTCAGCATAAGATCGAAGTATTGAATTAGAACCAAAAACTAAATCTACTCTCGACGCAGTAAACTTAATTTTGTTTGTTTTACGTTCGATTATATCGTAAGAATTCTTGCCTGTCGGTTTCCACGTGTATTTCATGTCAACCAAGTTAATAAAGAAGTCGTTTGTTAAAACTCCAACTTTATCAGTTAATATACCTTTATTTTTTGCAAACTCATGATTTGTTCCTAGAACTCTCATTCCTCCAACTAAGCAAGTCATTTCTTTTGCAGTAAGTCCCATTAAAGAAGCACGCTCTAATAGAAGTTCTTCTGGCATTACAGAATAATCTGATTTTACATAATTTCTAAATCCATCATGTAAAGGTTCTAGCCACTTAAAGTTCTTAATCTCTGTTTGTTTTTGAGTAGAATCCCCTCTGCCTGGATTAAATGGAACTTTAATTTTAGAGCCGGATTTCTTTATTGCTTTTTCTAGCCCTACATTTCCTCCTATAATAATTGTATCCGCTAATGTCGCACCAGTTTTTTTCGCTATATTTTCCAATATTTTTAATATTCTAGATAGTTTTTTAGGCTCATTAGCTTCCCAATTCTTCATAGGCTCTAGTCGAATTCTAGCGCCATTAGCTCCTCCTCTTTTATCAGTTTTTCTATAAGTTCTAGCGCTGTCCCAAGCAGTAGTGATTAAATCACTAGTACTTAGTTTGCTAGCTGTAATCATTTTTTTAACTTTATTTACGTTGTATTTCTTTTTTGCGGGAGAAACGTTACCTTGCCAAAGAAGATCTTCTTTGGGAGCCCAAGGACCAATATAATTTTCTTTATTTCCCATTGTTCTATGTGTTAATTTAAACCAAGCACGAGCAAACGAGTCTTCAAAAAACTTAGGATCTTTGTAAAATTTTTCTGTAATTTTTCTATATTCTGGATCCATTGCCATAGCCATATCTGCATCAGTGAACATTAATCTAGCTTTCTTTTTAGGATCACCTAAATCAACTGGCTTTTTTTCTTCTTCAAGGTTAATAGGTTCCCACTGCCAAGCTCCTGCTGGACTTTTTTTACTTTCCCATTCATAATTTAATAAAAGATCTAAGTACTGATGATCCCATTTATCTGGATTTGTTGTCCAAGCTCCTTCTAGACCTGAAGTTATTTGATTTACACCTGTTCCATTTTTTTGATTCCAACCAAATCCTTGCTCATGTATATCTGCTCCTGCAGGTTCAGGACCTAAATTAGCGGGGTTTCCATTACCGTGAGCTCTTCCTATAGAGTGACCTCCAACAGTAAGTGCTGCAGTTTCTACGTCATTCATGCCCATACGGCCAAAAGTTTCTCGAACATCCATCGCTGTTCTTACTGGATTTGGTTTGCCTTCAACACCTTCTGGATTTACATAAACAAGTTGAAAGTGAGATGCTGCTAGTGGCGCTTCCAAAGAAGAACGGTCTTGGGGATCACCATATCTATTTACAGCCAGTGGAACTGTTTCTTTGCCCCAATATACATCTTTTTCTGGTCCCCATATATCCTCTCTACCGAAAGAAAAACCAAATGTCTTAAATCCTGCTTTTTCATAAGC
>MDTG01104232.1_pt1 | contig 12498 bp, 6 predicted proteins | sample 811421 | NCBI WGS metagenome assembly MDTG01 (sample SAMN05326645, study PRJNA326480) | marine metagenome | isolation source: seawater | place: Pacific Ocean: South East | collected 2011 | reverse complement strand
GCACCTTGTCCACGGCAGTGCCCTCGGCTCCCTGACTGGATGAGCGGCTGGCTCTACTAGCCGGAATGACGCGGTGTCTCACCCGGACTAACGGGATTCGTCCGCTTGTGCTCGAGCGGTGGGTCTGGAGCCTCCTTTGCCCGGTGCAAGCAGTTCGCTCTTCAGCCAGTGCAGTCCGGCGAGGTTGTCCTGCAGAACTTTCTTGGTGTCAAGGTGGCTCTGGTGATCAATGATTCCGACCGGGCCTTGATAGTTGCTGTCGATTACAGCACGGAGCATGGCCAGTTCGTGCTGTCCCTGGGCGAGGGAGAGGATCTTCGGCTCTGCGCCGGGATTCATTCCATTGAGGTTGAGGCAATGCAGATAAGGTTGCATCATTCTCAGGACCGACGGCCAGTCGCTGATGTGGTTGTGTCCGTGATGCCAGTTGTAGACGATCCCGACATGCCTGTGCCCATGTCCGTGAAGAGCCTTGCAGACGGCTACCAGGTTGGCCGGTTCCCCACCCCAGCCACCGTGGTTGTAGAGGCCGAGTTTGCACCCTAGCTCTGCGGTTTCCAACGCGAGCGGTACGAGAGATGCTGCTGCGGCCATGATGTTGCCGGACTGGGTGGGCCTCCCCGGGTCGGTAAGGCTCTGCCATATCTGCGGATGGAGATTGTATTTCTTGAAGAGGCGGAAGGCTGCCTCGTGTCGCCCCCAGAAGGCGAAGTATTCGATGCCGTGCTTTTTATACTGCAGAATTTCCTCCTCGAACTCGGTGACGTGCTGCGCGCGCCAGTCGTAAGCACAGCGTTTCAATCCCAGTTCGGCGAGCATGGCTGCCCTCTGGGCGGGACCGCGCTTGCGTGCGTCAAACGGGACGATGCACCAGGCTACGAGTTTTTCCCTTTCCAGGTTGGAAGTAAGCTCAAGGGCCCGGCAGTTTGCGGCAGCCAGCACCATCAGGCTACCAAGAAGAAGGATCGTTGCGAGGCGCATGCGGGAATTAAGTGTTCTCTCCTCGGGGTGTCGAGGGTGTAGAAATGGTCCTCGCGTTTCCGCCCTCAGAACCTAGTCTCCTCGTTTCTCATGAAAGAGCCTTTTTATGCTCTGGTGATGCTGACTGCGGCCCTGTCTGGGTCGCACGCCAAGGGAGGCCCTGTTCCAGTCGGCGTGGCTAAGGTGGACGTCACGCCAACTCACCCGGTAGTGCTGGCGGGTTACGGTGGCCGCACGGCAGAGTTTGAGGGCGTTGATGCCAGATTGTGGGCGCGTGCCATGGTAATCGGGGATCACAATCCCGTGGCGATAGTGATCCTGGACAACTGTGGAGTACCAGCTGCAGTGAAGGAACGGGTGGTACACAAACTGGGCGATGTCGGGCTCACCTCCGAGCGCCTTGTGGTTGCGGTGACCCATACGCACAACGCACCTAATCTGGTTGGCTACGCCAGGATCCTCTGGGCGGGGCGCACGACCGGGGAGCAGGACGAGCGCATGGAGCGTTACACGGAGTTCGCGGCCGCCAAGATGGCGGAGGCTGTGCGGTCTGCCTTGGATGATCGGGAACCCGCACACCTCTGGTGGGCCCAGGGCCGGGCGACATTCGGTGGGAACCGGCGCATCGTAGAGGGAGGACAGTGGAGGGGATTTGGTCACCAGCGGGAAGGCCCGGTCGATCACAGCTTGCCGCTCCTCGTGGCTCGGAACCAGGCTGGGGAGGTCAAGGTCTTATGGGCTAACTACGCCTGTCACTGTACGACGGTGGGGGCACGTAACCATGTAGGGGGAGACTGGGCGGGTTTTGCCAACGAGGCTATGGAGGCTGCCTTCCCAGGGGCAACCGCCCTGATGTCGATCGGTTGTGGGGCGGATATCGGACCTCAGCCGGGAGGAGGGTTGCGGGTAGCCAAGGAACACGGGGAGGCTATTGGCGTGGAAGTAAAGCGTCTCCTTGGGAACCGGATGAGGAAACTGGCAACGTCTCCGACGGTATCCGGGAAGACCGTCCAGCTGCCACTCAGCGAACCCAGCCGGCGGGCCCAGTGGGAAGAGATGAAGTCCAGAGGTTCCTTCAACGGCCAGCTGGCAAGCTCCATGCTTGCCCGGCTGGAGGCAGGGGAGCAGATTCCAGCTCATGTATCCTACCCGGTGACCAGCTGGAAGTTTGGAAGGGATCTCGCCATGGTCTTTCTGCCTGGAGAGGTGGTGGTTGACTATGCAGTGCGACTCAACCGCGAACTGGCCTGGTCGCGCCTCTGGCTCACTGCCTGGGCGAATGACATGCCCGGATATATCCCAAGCAGGAGGGTGCTGGCGGAGGGTGGGTATGAGGCCGATTTTTCGCAGGTGTATTATGACCAGCCGGGACGCTATAAGCCAGAGGTCGAAGAAATACTCGTATCTGCTGTGCGGGAGGTGGTGGGGGAGGATTTCGAGGCGCCGCCGGGACAGGAGCCTGCGCCTTTTCACAGGCAGCCCGGTAAGGCGGAGGAAGCTTTCAAGCGATTGAAGCGCTATGCGGCTGGAAAGCACAGCGGGGAGGAGGCGCTTCTTCTTGAGAAAATACGTGCCGTTGCGAGCATGACCGGGGAATCGGTCGACCCCCGCAGCTTACAGGGTGGAGAGGCTACCAGCTGGTATGATTTTGCGGGAAATTTCTCCCCTCGGGTTTTTATCAGGCAGCAAACGAGGGGGGCTGCCCTTGCCTGGAGGTCTCCTGCGGTGAGCAACAGCCTGCGGGAGGGGATTCGCATCTTCTTTACCGGTGGAATGGGGTGGGAGACGGAACCACAGACCGATGGATTCGCACTCTTGGTGGACGGGGAGGAGAAACTGCGCTTTGATGTCACGCGCAAGCCAGCACGATGGATTTCCAAGGACAATTCGGTGGAGCTCCTTTATCTGCCCACGTGGATGTCGAAGCTCGATTCGGGAGGATTCTTCTTCATCTCACTGTCTGGTGAATCCACTGCTGGGAAGGGACCAAGGTCTTTCAGCGTCTGCTCGCTCGGGGAAGGGTCCAAGCGGTGGTTCGCCATGGACGCCCGGCAGGAGATGGGGCAACTCATGCTGAGGCTTCGGAGCGCGCTTGCGCCCTGACAGGCGGATGAATCGAAGGCCGTTCCAGCGTTGCCAATGGCCACGCCATCAACGCGGATTAAGCGCTTGGCCGTGCCTTGGCTGGATGGGGGATGGGCGCAGGCGGAGAATTGGCAAAAAGGCTGGCGTTGCAGGGCGGTATCTGGAGAATTACGAGCTCCACTCCAGAAACATGAAACCAATTATCACACTTGCTCTTGCGCTTGGGATCAGCGCGACACCTCTCCTGGCGGATCACCATCAGCTTCCCGAAGCAGATAAGGACGGCTGGATTACTCTCTTTAACGGGAAAGACCTCACAGGCTGGGATGGCAATCCTGAAGTCTGGAGTGTCAAGGATGGGTATATCTCCGGACAGATCGCAAAATTGCAGGGCGGAAATACCTTCCTGGTACACAAGAACGTCTTCGCCGACTTCGAACTTGAGGCAGAATGGGTCCTGGTTGACGGGAAAGGAAACAGTGGGATCCAGATCCGGTCAAAGAAGTCCGAGCGTGGTGCAAACAAGTGGGTGGTCAAGGGTTACCAGGCGGACATCGGGAATGGATGGTATGGCAAGCTCTATGAGGAAGGGGGCCGCGGAGTCCTCGCTGGTAAATACAAGAACAAGCCGGTCATCAAGAAGGAGAATGGATGGAACAGCTACAAGATAACGGCCAAGGGTAGCAAGCTCACCCAGGAGTTGAACGGGGTGGTAACCATCGAGTTCGACGATAAGGATGGTAAAAAAGCTGCCAAGGAGGGGATCATCGGACTACAATATCACTCTCCAGGTGGTTTCGAAGTCCGATTTCGTAAGATCAGGATCAAGCCGCTGAAGTAGGGATCCTGAAAGCAACGGGTCTCCTGCTCAGGTTCTGGGATCGAGAGGCGTGGTCGAGTTGTCAGCAGTAATCTCTCCTGACGCTATAACCCTGGCTGTTGATCGTGATCAGGGCCAAGGGCCGGGAGGTGTTCAAGGCTGTGCCCCGGGATCTGCCCCTTCTGCCTGCCCCTGGGCAGGGCTGCTCCAGCTGGGTCTGAAGATCTTTCTGCCTGGCGCGTTGACGCGGCTACACAGGAGGTCAGAGGAAGTGAGGAGCCTGCGAGGTTATCGAGTCTTCTCTTCCTGGGCTCCTGGTCTTTCGAACGATTCGTATTGCGCTGGTTCCGGCAGGGAGACGGTCTGGAGGGTGGACCCGGAGCGTGGGAGCTCAGGACGTGGAGATCCTGCCGTTTCCAAGAACCTCGATTTCATCATCCGGCGAGGGGGGAATGATGACCTTCGTCTCGCATGACGGACAGCAGTTCTGTATTCTGATATGTTCGTCCCCGCTCTTGAGGATGGTGGCGCACACTGGACAGGATATCTTCAAGCCGCCCTCTCCCGGTAGATCCCGGGCTCACGGGTTTCAGGGACAGTAAGGCGTTTGCCGGCTTCTCGAGGAAAAGGAAAAGGGGTGCCAAGAAGACAAATGGAGCAACTGGGTGTTGCCGCGGGAGAGGTCAACAGGGCCGGGAGCTACTCAATTTCCACCGAGACATTATCAATGGACCAGCCGCTGTATAAGTCGAGGGTCGCGTCGGATGTGAACCAGAACTCGAGCAGGATTTCTCGGCCCAGTGCCTCCGGGGGAATGGTGGCGGTGAACTCGCCCCACCCGTCGTCCACGATTGTGGGGTCAGGATCAATAGTGGCCAGTTCAGAGAGGTCGTCAGCCCGCCGCAGGCGGATTCCGAAGAAGTCGCCGAATGTGTCCGCATCCCGGAACTGCTGCATTACCAGGGTCGCAGTCGTGATCCCATTCACTCCGAGGTTGATCGGCGGGGAGCGGAGGAAGATATTGGCGTTGGGAGCGTAGTCCCCGATAGCGGTCGTGTAGGCATTTGCGGAACCATCAGCGCCGGAGGCTGGACCGTCGGTTCCGTTGGGTGAACCGAGCTCCCAGCTGGTCGTGCCCGCATCGTCCGGCTCGCTTCCCGTCGTCCAGCCCGTTGCACCGGACTCGAAGTCCTCGAAGAAGAACGGGGGCGCGTCCTTTTCCTGAATCACGAAGAAGCGTCTCGATTCCACAGGTCTTGGGAAAAGATTCACATTGAGCGGAGGAGTGGCCTCGAGGTCGGCCTGCCAGATCGCCCACGTGGCGGGATCCGGCTCAGCTTCGGGATCGGTGCTACTGCGGATGTCGTAAAACTTCCCGGCCGTAGTGGCGAAGCGGAATTCAAGGTCATCTCCCGTATTTCTCAGCTCAAACTGGGTCCTGCCGGGAGGCTCGGTGGTGATACACAGGTTGTCAATGAGGAGGGTTTCGTTGGCTCCGCCCACGCGTGTGGAAATGATGAACGTGTGGCTGTCGTCCGCTACGAAGGAGGTGGGCACATTAACGAAGTTGGCATCATTGTTGAGGCCGGTAGTGGAAAAGCTGGCCCCGTTGACCGGATCCCACGAAATCGTGACGGTCCCAGAGCGGGTTTCTCCATCGAGGAGGACTGCGCCCACGCTGTCCGCCAGCGAGATGTCCACCCCGTCCGTCTTCTCGGCAACGTTGACGCCAAGTTCAACAACGCCGTTTTCATTGTTGTCATAAGTATCCACCTCAAGGGAAAGATTCTCGGTGACGGAGCCTATGTTTCCCATGCCTTCTTCTGCGGCCCCAAGCTCGCCAACGGCGGCATTCCCGTAGTTCAGCGAGAAACCGTCCGCGGGCTCTCCCTCGTCGATGGCATCGATCAGGGTATAGTCAAAGGTTGCTTTCCACCCGCTTGAGGATCCAGCGAGGGCGGGGACGGAAAAGCTGGAGGCGCCCAGACCTTCCCCGTCAATGGTGAGACGAAGCTGGCCGCCCTCGACACTGGCCGCCGCCCCGTTGATGACGGTGAGGTCGAGAAGGTCCTTGGTGCCATCCGGATAGCTGTCGAAATTGTTACAATAGGTCGTAGGCGGCGTAGTGAAGAAGGTCGGATCTCGACCTATCTGTGCCTCGGCCCGGTCCGTGGCGCCATCGCCATCCGTGTCGGGATTGTTTGGATCAGTCCCTGGCTGCTCCGCGTCGACAAAGGGGAGATTCGGATTTTCCACGCCGTCAAGGAGCCCATCGCCATCTGAGTCCGGGTTGAGGGGGTCGGTTCCGGTCTGGGTTCCGGAAATGAAGATTCCATTGCCGTCCTCGACGCCGTCTGTAAGGCCATCGTTGTCGGTGTCGTTATTTGTGGGATTAGTGCCTCTGTCTCGTTCTTCCGTATTGGTGATACCATCCGCATCGGGGTCGCCTAGGGCCCCATTCGGACCGTCCTTGGCTCCGGGTGTCGATTCTCCAGCCGTCCCGTCATCGTTGGGATCCAGGCCGTTTGCATTCTCATAGGCGTCCGAGAGACCATCTCCGTCTGAATCTCCGGGCGCTCCGGTCTCGATAGAAAGGTTGTCGATGATGAGGTCCTCGGTCGCGCCCCCGGTTCGTGCGCTGAAGGCCCAGCCGTAGCTGTCGTTTCCGGTAAAAGTATGTGGCAGGATCGAGAAATTGGCGTTGGTAGTAAGGCCGGTCGTCGTGAAGCTGGCATCGTCCGGAGTCCAGATGATGGTAGCGGTGCCCGACACGCTGCCATCAGTGGGCACTACCGTTCCATCGATGCGCCCGCCCGGCAGGGGAGTGCCGGCCACCAGGATGCCGACCCCGGGGGAGTTGTCGTTACCATTTTGCCACGTATCAAACTGGAATGAGATCACGTTGCCGCCCATGCCGGCCTCTGCGGCCCCGTGACCGGTGTTCTGCCCACCGCCGGTCGTGAGTGGTGGGATGTCACCGTAGTTCAGGGTGAAACCATCCGCCGGGGGATTTCCGCCGGCGACATCGGTCAGGGTGTAGTCAAAGGTTGCGATCCATCCCTGCGATGAGCCCGTCAACGCCGGGATCCTGAAAGAGGACCGGGTGTTTGTGTTTGCGGACGACGTGATCTGCAGGGCGTTGTTGACCACCCTGCTCACGCCGTCACTACTCCCGATAGTACTCCCATCCTGCAAGTCGGTTGTTCCGTCGGCCGCGGTGAATTCCTGCACGTAGGTGGTCGAGGTATCCGGCACCGTGGGGTTTCGCCCCCGATTTATTTCAAATCCGTCATTGGTAAGGTCTCCGTCAGTATCGGGCTTGTTTGGATCGGTGCCCGGTTGGTTCGCGTCGACAAAGGGGAGTTCTGGATTTTCCACCCCGTCCAGAAGAATGTCTCCGTCACTATCCGGGTTCAGGGGGTCAGTTCCGGTCCGGGTTGTGCTCACATAGATGCCACCACCATCCTCGACGTCGTCATTGAGGCCGTCATTGTCGGTATCCGCTGCGCGTGGGCTGGTTCCCCTGGAGCGCTCTTCGGAATTGGTCAGATTGTCTCCGTCGGGGTCGCCCAGAGCTCCATTAGGACCATCCTTGGCTCCAGGGGAGGATTCTCCAATCGTTCCGTCATCGTTCGGGTCCAGATTATTGACGACCTCGTAGGTGTTGGGGAGTCCGTCTCCGTCACTATCTTCCACGGCGCCGGTGACAATCCTGAGGTTGTCGATGATAAGATCCTGTGTCGCGCCACCTGTGCGGGCACTAAAGGCCCAGCTGTAGGAATCGTTGCCTACGAATCCGTGAGGCAGATCAGTGAAGTTCGCATCGTTTGCAAGGCCGCTGGTTCTGAACGTGGCAGTATTCGGGCTCCAGGTGATCGTCGCAGTGCCGGATACGGTGCCGTCAGTGGGAACCACCGTGCCGTCTATCCGTCCGCCCGGCAGGGGGTTTCCATTTTCCAGAATTCCAACCCCGGGGGAATTGGCGTTGTTGTTCTGCCAGGTATCGATCTGGAATGCGATCACAATGCCACCCATGCCGGCTTCAGCGGCACCATGTCCGGTGTTGGCCGCGCCGTTCGTGGTCAGGGCCGGGATATCTCCGTAGCTGAGGCTGAACCCGTCTGCTGGAGGATTGCCTCCCGGGGTATCGCTCATGACGTAGTCAAAGGTTGCGGTCCAGCCTTGCGATGAGTCGGCGAGGGCGGGAATACGGTAAGAGGCCCGGGTGCCGGTGTTTGCGGCGCTCGTCAAGCGCAGGGCATTCCCGATGACCTGGTTCACGCCGTCATTGCTGCCGATGGTCGAGCCGTCATCAAGGTCAGTTGTTCCATCTGCGGCGGTGAAGTCCTGTTCGTAGGTTGCAGCACTGGACAGGGTAACTGGCAGGAGTAAGAAGGCGACCGCGAAGGCAGGGAGAGTAGCCGAGATTCGTAGAGGAGTCATGGGGAGGCAGGGATGGATTGTATTGTGCAGGTTCGATCCTGCAAGGGGGTGGCCCTAAAAAAACGGAGCTTCATTTTGAAGCTCCGTTCATGAAGAGTGCCGGGTGAGAAAGGGTTAGCGCCGACGGTTAAGGAGGAGTCCGAAGGCGCCTAGGCCAAGTAGTAAAATGCCACTGGGTTCCGGCACCGCAGTGATCCTGAGGTTGTCGATTAGCAAATCCTGCGTGGCACCGCCTGTGCGGGCACTGAAGGCCCAGCTGTATGAGTCATCACCCGCGAGAGAGTGAGAGATGCCCGAGAAATTGGCGTTCGTTACGAGCCCCGTGGTGGTAAAGTCCGTAGTGAGAGGTGCCCATGTGATGGTTGCGGTTCCGGATACGCCTCCATCGGTGGGAACCACTGTCCCGTCCACCCGGCCACCGGCAAGGGCGCCTTGTCCCTGCAGGATCCCGACGCCCGGGGAGTTAGCGGCGCCATTCTGCCAGGTATCAACCTGGAATGAGATCACATTACCTCCAAAGCCGCTTTCGGCTCCTCCGTGTCCGTTATTTGCGGCTCCGTTGGTGGTCAGGGCTGGGATATTACCGTAGTTGAACGTGAAGCCGTCGGCTGGAGGGTTGCCCCCCGGCGCATCCGCGAGGACGTAGTCGAAAGTTGCAGTCCAGCCCTGGGAGGAGTTCGCGAGGGCCGGGATGCGGAAAGACGAGCGGGTGTTGGTTGTTTCCGTATTGGTCAGTTGCAAAGCATTCGAGATGATTTGCCCGACTCCATTGTTGCTTCCGATCGTGCTCCCGTCATTGAGGTCGGTAGTGCCGTCGGCCGCGGTGAAATCCTGAGAGTAGGAGGCACCAAAGACGGGAAGCGACAACCCGGTCAGGATGCTTAGGGTGAGGGATTTTTTCATGGTCTGGTGTTGCGGCTGCCCGGCAGCTTGCCGTTCCCTGAAATTAGCAAGTTTTTGCCAAAGTCCGTCAACTCGAATCTCTTTTTTTTTCGGGTTTCAATGAGTTGTTAACATCTCAGGATTAGTGGTTTGGTTCGTTGGGGCTGGGGGGCTCCGGGCCTGGCTGGTCCAGCAGGCACGCTCTTTCAATCGGCGGCCTAGGAAATCAGGTCCTCAATGACGCGGCCATGGACATCAGTAAGGCGGAAGTCTCTCCCCTTGAAGCGATAGGTAAGCGCCTCGTGATCGACGCCCAGAAGGCGTAGAATCGTGGCCTGAAGGTCGTGGACGTGAAAAGGATCCCTGGTGATGTTGTAGCCAAACTCGCAGGTTTCCCCGTAGAGTGTGCCGGGCTTGATGCCGCCCCCCGCCATCCACATCGAGAAACAACGCGGGTGGTGGTCCCGCCCGAAATTGCTGCTTCGGGTCTGGGCGTAGGTCGTGCGCCCGAACTCACCACCCCAGATCACTAGCGTGTCCTCGAGCAGGCCCCGGTCCTTGAGGTCCTTTAGAAGGGCGGTCGAAGGCTGGTCCACGGTAGCAATTTTGTTTCTGATCCCATTGGTGATGCCGTCGTGGTGGTCCCAGCCCCGGTCGTAGAGCTGAATGAATCGGACGCCGGCTTCAGCGAGGCGCCGGGCAAGGAGACAGTTGGCGGCAAAGGAGGGCTTGCCGGGCTGGGCCCCGTAGCTCTCGAGGACGTTTTTTGATTCGCGTGAAATATCCATCAGCTCCGGTACGGAAGACTGCATGCGATAGGCCAGCTGGAAGGCGTCGATGCGCGCCTCGATTTCAGGGTCGCCGACCTGCTGGTGCCTGAGTTGGTTCAGGGCACTGATCCGGTCGATGGTTCTTTTTCGGTTCGCCTTCGACATGCCCGGCGGGTTGGAGAGAAAGAGAACAGGGTCACCCGAGGACTGGAACTTCACGCCCTGGTGCCTGCTGGGAAGGAACCCGTTGTGCCAGTAGCGGCTGGGCACCGGCTGCCCGCCTCCGGAGAGAAGGACGACGAAGGCAGGGAGATTCTCATTTTCACTACCGAGGCCGTAGCTGAGCCAGGATCCCATACTGGGCCGTCCACTCAGGGGACTGCCGGTCTGCAGGAAGGTGACTGCAGGGTCGTGGTTGATAGGATCGGTATGGGCGCTGCGGATCATACAGATATCATCCGCAATTCCGGGCATGTGCCTGAAGAGGGTGTTCATCTCGATACCGGCCTGCCCGTGCCGGGCGAACTCGTGCTGGGACGACATGACGTTTAACTCGCCCTGACTACTCGTCATGGTGGTGAGGCGCTGGTCGCCTCGTACTTCGGCGGGCAGCGGCTTTCCGTTCCATCTGACAAGGTCGGGTTTTGGATCAAAGGTCTCCAGCTGCGAGGGTCCCCCCGACATGTGCAGGTAGATCACCCGCTTGGCCCTCGGTGTGATCGTGGTAGAACCCGGGGATTGAGCCCCGGTAGCGAGCGAAGAGGAGAAGAGATGCGACAGAGAGGCCGCCCCGAGTCCGAGGGAAGTGCGCGCCAGGAAGGTGCGACGGGTCAGGGGATCTTGAACCGGAGTTTCGTTTTTCATCGCTGAATTTCCGGAAGGTTCACTCCCGGGTAATGGTTTCGTCCAGATTAAGAAGAATATTTGAAAGAGCGGTCCAGGAGGCTAGCTCGGTTACGTCGACCCCTGGAAGGATGGCGGCCCTGCCATTTTTCACGAGTCGTCCGGCGGACCCGGGATCGGACGCATACACTGCACGCTGCTCAGCGAGGGTGGCACTCAGGACCGAGAGTTCGGCGGGATTTGGCGGTCGCGAGGTGGCGGCGGTGAAGGCAAAGCTCAGGCGCTCCCCGTCATCGGACCCACCTTCCGTCATAATGCGTTGCCCGAAAACGCGTGCGGCCTCGACGAAGGTAGGGTCATTGAGGGTGACGAGAGCTTGGAGGGGAGTATTGGTTCGCGGGCGGGTAACGGAGCAGAATTCACGGCTCGGGGCGTCGAAGATCTGGAAGGAAGGGTAGAGCATGGTACGCCGCCAGAACGTGTAGAGGCCGCGGCGGTAGAGAGCCCCGCCATTGCTCTCCTTCCATCCCTTTCCTATGCTGCTCAGGTAGTTGGCGGGCTGGTAAGGGAAGACGCTCGGGCCGCCGATTTCGGGATTCAATAATCCGCTTACGGAGAGCGCCCCATCCCTCAGTTCCTCGGCGGACAGGCGGAAGCGCGGCGCCCGCGCGAGTAAACGATTGTCCGGGTCGATCACCTCGTAGCGCTTCCGGTTCACCGACGACTGGCGGTAGGTCGCAGAGCTGATTATCATGGTCTGCAGGCGCTTGATATCCCAGCCGTGGGTGATGAAGTCGGCGGCCAGCCAGTCGAGGAGCTCGGGGTGGCTTGGACGACTGCCCTGGGTTCCGAAGTCCCCGGGGGTGCGAACCAGTCCGATACCGAAAAGCTGCTTCCAGATCCTGTTCACAAAGACGCGAGCGACAAGCGGGTGTTCCGGATCGGTGAGCCAGTGGGCAAGGCCCAGGCGGTTGCGCGGCTGGTCCTCCGGTAGTCGGGGAAAGATGGCGGGGACATCGGGCTGAACCTGCTCGCCGGGTTGACGGAAGTCTCCGCGCATGAGGACGTAGGCTGGTTTACGCTTCTTCATCTCCACCATCACCATGGTCGTAGGCAGGCCCTTCTCAGCCTCCTCAAGGTCCTTCCTCGCGGTGGCTAGCTCGGACTCAAGCTTCCGGAAGAGATCGCGTGACTGGGCATGCTCGTAATTGATGAAGTAGTTGAAGAGTTTCTGGTGCTCCTCCTCGCTGCGTTCCACCCTGTTCCGGGAGGCCAGGTTCATGATTTCTGGTGGAGCAGGATTCCAGTCCCCCTCGATCCCGTACTTGCCGCCGAGATAGTATCCGAGAGCTGCCCGCTCGTTGGGATGAAGGGCACGACTGTAGATCAGGACCTCTGCGAAATCGGCCGCCGTCTTTTCTGCCCCTGCATTATTAGCACCGATGGTGATTGCCTTGTTGGCGTATCCGGAAAGACCGACCGGGCCGCCTCCACCGTCCTTCCCGTTGAGATGAAAACGGGTATTATTGTCGGAACCCTGCTGCGTGATAAATGCAATAACGGGTGCATTCCGCCTGAGTTCAGCGCTGCCGACCACGTCGGCTCCGTAGCCGTTGAAGCTGAGCCTGTTCCTGTCCGTCTTCCAGAAGGCCCGGCGCTTGCCCTGGGACTCAT
>MDTG01102207.1_pt1 | contig 12498 bp, 6 predicted proteins | sample 811421 | NCBI WGS metagenome assembly MDTG01 (sample SAMN05326645, study PRJNA326480) | marine metagenome | isolation source: seawater | place: Pacific Ocean: South East | collected 2011 | reverse complement strand
GTACAAGTTTGTCATTATTTTTTTTTAATCCCTCAAAAACCAAAACATCTTCACCATCATAGTTGGTGTCTTTTGTTTTTTTCCATTTAAAGGATTTGACTCTTAGACCTTTTCTCAAGGGGTTGTTCCACTCCATATATTTGAGAGGATGAAATCGTGCTTCATTTTTCACCAATCTATAATCAGCAGATTTTCTTGCATTATCAACGTTAAACTTAACAATATTAGAAAATGGACCTTTATCGATTGATTTTAAATGATGCTCTATAAAATACCTGCATTCTTTTTCCTCTATATCCCATCTCCTGTATAGAATATTAAGTTGATGAGTGTCGCTTAGGGTATTAACTTTTAATTTTTTTATGGCATTACTCACGTAATTTATGGGTGCAAGTACAACAACTTCAGAAAGTTCAGTGAATTTTTCCTTTAAAACAATCACCTTGTTTTCTAGTTTCAAGTAATCTTTCATGTTGATCTTAAATGTTTCATAACCTAATGAAGAAATTTTTAAAGTATCACTTAGTTCCTTATTAGTGATGATGAAACTAAAACTACCTTCCTCTGTTGTAGATGTTCCGATATATTTTCCTGTAATTCCAACAGCTGCATAGGGAATCTCAAAATTTTTTCCATCAGTGACTTTTCCTGAAATGATCAATTTTTGTTGTGAGAATAATGAAAGATTGAACAGAAGACATATCCAAATCAACATTTTTTGAAAAAAAAATAAAAAAATTTTAATCATTTTAGTTGATATTAACAACAATAACCTTATTTTTTTGGTCAGGTGAATGATGAAACTCAAATGGATATTTAATATTTTCTATAATAATTTCACCTTCGTATTTTCCATAAAAACCATTGAAATCCATTCCTTTTTTTAAATCTAGATTAGATTCAAATATTTTTGTTGTCCAGGTTGTTTTTATTAGTTTTTTCAATTCATTAAAAGCTTTTTTAGGTTTTAAATCATCGAATAATAATCCACCGGCATGACCTCTCCAAGCATTTTTATCAGTTAGATTCCAAAAAGTTATAGAGCTTACACTTGGATGACTAAAGGCTAGTGTGTAAAAATCTTTTAGATAATCAGCTTGAAAATTTTCATATTCAGTCAAGCTAGGTAGGTTCATCACTCCTCCATTACTCATTACTTCATCTCTCTTTTTTAAAAAAGCTTGATGTTCTTTCCAGTTGTTAAATCTTTCAGAACTTGTAACTGTTATTTCAGTAAACTGTATTTTTTTCCCCAAACCCTCATAATTTTTAATTTGATTCCATAATTGAGATTCAGACATCACATTGTCATTTGTCTGCATGTGAGCTTGCATGCCTATTGAACTGAAATTCAAGTTTTTTTCAATAAAGAAATTATTGATTTTTAGAAACTCAGGATCTTTTGCATGGTAATGATTATTTGAATAGTTTTTAGTTGGATCAACATTATCAACAAATTCATAAATTTCAACCATTGCAGGGTATATTCCACCTTTCATTTTTATCCATTCAGTTATAGCGCTTGGTGGTATATGAGGCTTGAATGGTCCAATGGGTTCGTTATAAACATCCCAGTCGTTGATTTCCGGATAAGTCTCAATCAATCTTTTCATATGATTTTTAATAAGACCATCAAGTTTATCTAAATTTTTAAAATTCCTTACCCAGTCAGGCATTGCCTCATGCCACATAAGCGGATGTCCCTTTAATCTAAAATTATTTTTATCTGCCCACTCAATTACTTCTTCATAATACTTTACCATTTTATTATTTTTTATTCTTTCATCAGTTAATTGCCAATACATTCCAATAGTCGCATAATTAAAAACTTCTTTGACTCTATTTAAATATGTTTTTCCATAATCATCACCCCAAAATCTTCTGAGTTGTGTAAAAGAAACTCCAAACTTAAAATCATGGTCGGTCAATTGAATGTTTACAGTAGCTTGTCTATCTTTAAGCTCTTCATCAGTCTTAAATTCAATCTTGACCTTACCTTTCCTATATTTTTCAATTCTTTCATTGGCTCCCTCTAATTTCCATGGAATATGGTTACTGTTCTGCTGACTGTAAGTGTTAACTAATAATAATAAGAAAATGTATTTTAAAAATGTTTTCATGAATCTGAAGATATTATTTTTTTGACAATTATTTTTCAAAAACAAACTTTTTGCAATAATAATTGTTAATTTTCTATTAATCTTGAAAAGTACAAATGATTAAATTATTGATTTTATTGATTATCACTCTAGGTTTTTTTAAAGAACCTAACAAGGATAAAACAAAACCCAATATTATTTTTTACTTAGCAGATGATCAAGATCAAATTGATTACGGAGTTTATGGAAATAACTTGATTAAAACGGCCGCTGTTGATAAATTAGCCAAAGAAGGAATGCTTTTTACAAATGCTTATACAACACAAGCTATTTGCGCACCAACAAGGTCTATGTTGTACACTGGCTTGTATCCTATGAAAAATGGATGTATGGCTAATCACTTACCTGTCAAGAAAGGTATAAAAGATGTAAATGATTTTTTTAATGAACTCGGTTATGAAGTGGTATTGGCAGGAAAAGGGCATGTTAAGCCTAATTCTGTTTTCAATTGGTCTAACTATTTTCCAAATATTTCAACCAATCAAACTCAAGGTTTTCAAAAAAAAAACATACCATTAAACAAAATAGAATCATATATTGAAAATTCGAAAAAGCCATTTCTGATGTTTGTTGGATCTGATTATCCCCACGGACCATATCCAAGAAAAACTGATTATACTGATGAGATGATTTTTAAAACACCATATGATGAAAAATTTCCAATGTATAATAAAAAAGGTTATTACAAAAACGTAGAGAGTGATAATAATCAATTAAAAAGTCTTTTGGAAGTTTTAGACAGAAGTCAAGTCAAAGACAATACTATGTTTATATATGCAGCTGACCACGGAATTAGAGGAAAATGGGGTGTAAGTGAAGTAGGTTTAAAAATGCCCATGGTAATCAAGTGGCCAAAATTTGTAAAAGCAGGTTCTATTAATAAAGGATTGGTGAACGTAGTAGACATCTTACCTACATTAATTGATATTGTTGGAGGTGAAGTTTCTAAAAGTTTCGATGGAAAGAGCTTTAAAGAAACTATTTTAAATAATAAAAATAGTGGTAGAAAGTATATTTACGGAATTTCGACTCAGCAAAATATAATGAGGGCTAAAATATTTCCATCTAGATCAATAAGAAATCTCAAGTACAAATACATAATTAATTATAACTCTGTTGATGTTTATCAGAAAAACTTTGGAAAAAATCCAGTCATAAATGAGTTTATTGAAATTGGCGCAAAAAGTTTTCCAAACACCCCTTTTGAAGAGTTTTATGATCTTGAGAAAGATCCATATGAATTGAATAACTTAATTGATGAAAATGGGTTTAAAAAAGAAATTATTAACTTAAAAAAAGAATTAAAAAAATGGATGGTTAGTCAAAATGATTTTTTAATCAACCACAAAATGCCTCTTATTAAACCTGCTAATTTCCCACTAGATAAACAAACTAATTGGAATGAAGTCGAAGAAAGGTTACAAGGAAAAATCAAGAGTTCAGATTACATCAAATCACATTATTAATCTATCATTAATTAAGTGTTTATTTTATCTTATATTAAAATATCACTGATATTTTTTGTCGTATTAATAAAGAAACTGTTTTCGTTATAATTTTAAAAATTAAAAAAACTTAATGTTATTACGAAGAGAAGTCTAAATAAAAAAAAGAAAATGTTTTCGTATCTGTTATTTATCCATAAATATTTATAAATTAACATATTAAACAAAAACTAAAAATATTTACGATGAAGAAAATTCTATATGTTTTATTAATATTTCCTATCATATTATTGTCCCAAACAAAAACAGTTTCTGGAACAGTTAATGATGAAAATGGTTCACCTATGCCAGGAGCTACGATTCAGTTGAAAGGATCTGACTCTGTTGGTGACATTACTGATTTTGATGGGAATTTCTCTATCTCAGTTCCCACTAACGCCACCACACTGGTGGTTTCGTTCATAGGTTATTTGGATCAAGAAGTAGACATCACTGATACCACCAATTTAACTTCACTTATTGTTATTTTATCTTCAGACACTGAAGCACTGGAGGAGGTTGTAGTTACTGGATATGGTAATGTATTAAAGAAAGACTTAACCGGTTCAGTTAGTTCTGTCGTAATTGCAGATGAAATTCGTAGAACTGCTGCTACACCAGATCAATTATTACAAGGTCGAGCTGCAGGAGTTCAAGTTATACAGAACTCAGCGAACCCCAATTCAGGCGTTAGCGTTCGAATTAGAGGGGCTAGTAGTTTAAGAGGAAATAATGAGCCTCTATATGTCATTGATGGTGTTATAATATCATCTGCTGGTGAGGATGTTGTTCCTACTGGTGGAAATAATACTGGTCAAGAAGCGCAAAGTGGGCTTAATGGAATTAACCCAAGAGATATTGAGAGAATTGAGATTTTGAAAGATGCATCTGCAACTGCAATATATGGATCGAGAGGAGCCAATGGTGTAGTTTTGATAACAACTAAGAGTGGATCAAAGGATGAGGGTAACATTAATGTTTATGCAACCAGAACCATGAGGGATATAACAAAAACATATGATATGCTTGATGGAGTTGGATACGCAAATTATCAAAATGCTATTCAGGCAGACGCAGGAAACCCCCCTAGATATGCAATTCAAGGTGGTAAAGTTTATTCTTTTGTTACTGACGACAATGGAGAGCCAACATCCACATTGGATGCTGCTGCTAATGAAGTTTATGATTGGCAAAAAACTGTTTATGACACTGGAATTAGCACAAATTTTGGAGTTTCATTTGCTGGTGGTAATGATAATGGAGATTATTATGTTTCAGCAGGTTTTAATGATATGCAAGGTTTGGTTAAAAATTCTGCATTCAAAACAAATGATCTTAGATTAAATCTAAATTATCAAATAAATGAGAAGGTCAAGTTAGAAGGCAGATTTAGCACATTTTTCAGTGAATCTGATTTTGCTGAAGGAGGTGACTTAATTGGTGGTGATCAGAGTTTCACTCAGCAAACTTTGACTTACAATCCAATAATAAGTAATCAAGTCGATAACGTTCAGGATGACCTCAATACTTCTAATCCCTTCGCTTGGATTAATGATTTTACTGATGAATCAAGAGAAAATAGAATGATTGCATCACTTGCTGTAAAATATGATTTTGATGTTGAGGGATTACAATACGAATTCAAGATAGGAGGAAACTTAAGGGATAAGGATAGGAGCAGATTTTATGGTTTAACCACCTGGCAAGGAGCAAACGCTAATGGACTACTTCAAAAAATGAAATTAAATTCATTAACATACCAGGTTAATAATCTTTTAAGGTTTAACAGAAATTTTAATCAAAATCATAGACTGAATGCTGTAGTTGGAGTAACCTATGATGTTCGAGATGTTGAAAGTAGTGTCTACAGTGTGCAGGATTTTGTTACTGCACAACTTGGTACTGCACAACCCTTCTTAGGACAAGTTGTTTCTACACCTCTTTTTCTAAGAGCATCTGACCAACAATTATTTTCATTACTTGGAAGATTTAATTATACGTTTAAAAATAAATATGTTGTCACTGCTAGTTTTAGAAGAGATGGTGTTTCTAAATTTGCTGAGGACAACCGCTACGCATTTTTCCCCTCTTTCGCTTTTGCTTGGAGGGCAGGAAGTGAAAGTTTTGTTCAAAACTTAAATACCTTTTCATCGCTTAAATTTAGACTCGGTTGGGGTCAAATTGGAAACCACGGAATTGGTCCATATGGTACTTTATCTAACTATGGAGCTTCTTCTAGACTTTATGGTACTGGTCAAAATGGTACAACAGTTCCTCTTATTCTAAGTAACATTGCCAACCCGAACTTAGAGTGGGAAACTACTGAGCAATATAATTTTGGAATTGATTTTGGACTTAAAAATGGTAAAATATCTGGAACAATAGATTTGTATAACAAAACTACAAAAGACTTGCTTCAATCAAGTCCGATCCCAACTTCTTCAGGATTTTCAACTATACTAATAAACAGAGGATCTTTAGAGAATAAGGGACTTGAATTGGGTCTTGATATAACTGCTTTAGATAAGGGAGATTTTAACATTTCATTTGGAGGTAATCTTGCTTTTAATAAATCAAAAATAAAGGATCTTGGATTAGTACCTTCTGATGTATTGATGTCAAACTCAAGTGGAACTTATGCAAACGCGAAAAAATCCTATTACCTTGGAAATATCCCCAGTAGAGGAAACAGCATAAAATTTCCAATGAATATTTTCATGGAAGGAGAAGAGGTGGCCATGTTTTATGGATGGAAAACCGACGGAATCTTTCAAACAGGTGATACAATGTACAGTATCAATGGTTCCATGGCTGAGGCTGGAGATGTAAAAGTTCTAGATTTGAATGGCGACGGTCAGGTTGATATTAACGATAGAACCATAATTGGTAATCCAAATCCTGATTTTGTATACGGTTTTAATATTGACATCAATTATAAAAGATTAAGCTTGTCTGCATTATTCAATGGAGTTTCTGGAAATGAGATCGTAAATGCCAATTATTACAGAATGGGATGGGCTGAAGGAACATACAGAAATATTACTGAGCAATCTTGGACAGACCGATGGACAACATCTAACCCTTCAAATTCTCATCCGAGATTAGGATATTCATCAAACTTGTTTTCAGCTTTGATGGACAGGGTGATTGAAGATGGTAGCTATCTTAGACTTAATAACCTTACATTGAATTATGATGTTCCAATTGATGATGTCAATTTCATTGATTCTTTAAATATTTACTTAACAGGTCAAAATTTATATACCTGGACTGATTATTCAGGTTATGATCCAGAAATAACAACCTTTCTGTATGATGGATTAATCCAAGGAACGGATTGGAACAATAAACCAAACTCAAGATCATTCATTTTTGGAGTGAACATCAACTTTTAATCTACTATGATATTAACACTAAATAAAACTAAACTAAATCAAATGAAAAATTTAATTAATAATTCTATGTATTTTCTGATGATCTCATTGATCATTGGATGTAATTTGGAAGAAGAACCACCATTTCTTGATGAAAACCTTTATCAAGATGTTCAAAGTGCCCAAGCAGCTAGAGATGGAATTTATCAGTCTTTAACGACTTATAACACTCAGGAAAGAAGAATATTTGTTACAGGTGGTTATTCAGGCCTTTTGATAACTGGAAAAGGTGGAAATAGAATCAATAGCAAAGATAACGCTTCTCTTTTCACACTTACACCTGGATATCATATGGATCTTGAAGCTATGTGGCAAGGACTATACCAAAGTATTTCCAGAGCAAATGGTGCGATCAAAGCCATAAAAACCACAGCTAGCCCAACAACTAACAACGAAAAATCGTTTAACGATGTTGCAGGACATGCTTATTTTGTTCGGGCTTGGAGTTATTTTTCTTTGGTTAGGTTATGGGGAGATATTCCACTCTGGTTGGATTTACCATCCTCAGGAAATACAAACAAAGCAAAATCCACAGCTGCAGAAATTTACGCACAAATTGTTTCAGATGCTAAAATGGCTTCTGATTTACTAAACGGAGATGCAGGTCTTGGATACCCTAAACAATATGCAGCAAATATGTTACTCGCAAAAGTTTATATGGCTATGGCTAGTGATTCTTCACTAGGATCTGCTACTTGGCAAGATGCTTATGATGAAGCGGTTAAGGCGTTCGGTCAATACTCTTTAGTTTCTGATTATGGTAGTCTTTTCACAGTATCAGGAGAAAATTCAAGTGAATCTATTTTTGAATTGCAAATTTCTCAGGATGCTACCAATTCTCAAATGGGAAGAAATTTTACGCCATGGAAATGGAAGAAAGGGATGCATTTTGGATGGTTCAGAGTAAATGCTTTTTTTCATGACTATCATGTCCAAACTTACAGTGTGAATGATAAAAGATACGCCGCAACATATTTGTCAGATTATACAAGAGCTGATAATGGTAAACCTGTAAAGGTGTATCCTGCCAATACGACAAGAAATCGTTTTGGAAATTCACATCCTTATCTATTTAAATTTACTGAAAAAGATAAAAACCATACAAATCAGTTCAATAGTCAAAATATTGTTGTTTACAGGTATGCTGAATTATTATTAATGCTCTCAGAAATTTCAAATGAATTGGGTAATGGACAAGAAATGACTTATCTACAGCCTGTTCTCGACCGAGCTGGAGTTACTGCTAGAAACGAATATTCAGCTGGAAAAGCGTCTTTTAGAGATGCAATAATGGATGAATATAAATTTGAGTTACTTGGTGAGGGTGAAGATTCTTTTAACAACAGGAGGAGAGGTTATCAATACTTCGTTGATAAAACAATAACTCCACACAACAGTTCTATGGGTAAAAAAGTTCAATTTGGGGCTAAAAAATATAATAAAACAAGGGAACTTATGTTATCAACTGACCAAAGTAAAATAATGACTGTCGATATACCATTAAGTGAGATTAACACTAACGAACTGATAAATAATTAGTTTTCAGTGTTGCGGAGATATGAAGAGGATTTTATTGTATGTTTTTATCATGATGTCAATTGTTGCCTCTGAAACAGAGGCAACAAATTGACGGATAAGTCTAAGAGATTTTAAATAGTTTTATTTTTATTGTGACAACTGTCCTTTTAAAAACTAATCTAATCTAAAATGTTAACAGTCCAAAAAATATAATATTTATTGAATGTTTAATTTTTTTAAAAAAGTTTTAATAATATCATCCACTTCAATATTTTTTTTAATTAATTTTTATTCAAGTGAAGAGAAAAAAAATTTTATTTCTCAAAAGAAACAAAATATACTTTTTATCGGTATTGATGACTTAAGGCCAATGATGAACTCTTATGGATATGATCATATGGTGACTCCAAACCTTGATAAACTCGCGTCTGAGGGTGTTCAATTTAATGAAGCATATGTAAATATTGCTGTGTGTGGTGCAAGTAGAGCAAGTATTTTAACTGGTGTAAGAGGAAGTTTTGACAGATTTACATCATACACATCTCGGGTTGATAAAGAATTACCAAAAGCTTTAACATTACCAAAGATTTTTAAGAAAAATGGTTATTCAACCGCTTCAATTGGTAAAATTTCTCATTTTGCTGATGATTCAAAAAATGATTGGGATGTTTTTTTTGATTATCGTCAACAAACTGATTACAAAAACAAAAATTCAATAAAAAGAAGAAAAGAAATTAATAAAAAAGCTCCAAACGGCTACAATGCAGGACCACCATATGAGTATGCTGATGTTGAGGATGACGAATATAACGATGGTAAGGTAACGAACATAGCGATTGAGCAATTAAAAAAATATAAAGAAAATAACGAACCCTTTTTTCTTGCTGTAGGCTACGTTTCACCACACTTACCTTTTATTCAACCAACCAAGTATGGAGACCTGTATGATGATGAGGATATTATTTTTAGTGAGCAAAAAACATTACCAGAAAATTCACCCAAAAGAGCTATTGCTCACGACTGGTTAGAACTTAGAAATTGGTATATCGATATTCCACAATCTGGACCTTTAAGTTTAGATATGGAAAAAAATCTAATAAAATCTTATTACGCATCAGTAAGTTATTTAGATGCCGTTGTTGGTAAGCTTATAGATTCTTTAGACGAATTTGGTTTAAGAGACAACACTACTGTTGTTTTTTGGAGTGATCATGGTTTTTTTTTAGGTGAGCATGGTTTTTGGTGTAAACATCATACATTCCAAGAGGCAATACATGTTCCTTTAATTGTTTCATCTCCAGGTTTTAAAAAAAATGTAAAAACTAACTCTTTAGTGGAATATGTTGATATATATCCAACACTCTGTGATTTGGCTGGAATAGATCCACCAGATTACATACATGGAAAAAGTTTTGTTCCAGTTCTTAAAAATCCAAAAACTGAAATCAAAAATGAAATTTACAGTAGATATCAAACTTTAGAGGTTGTTCAAGATAAAAAATACTCATATCATGAAGTTTTAAATAGAAAAAGTGGCAATGTTGAATATAATATGCTTTTTGATATAAAAAGTGATAAGTATCAGTATGTTAATATTGCGAATGATTTAAATTACAAGAAAATTGTTGATTCTTACTCAAAAAAATTAAAGATAATGAGAGACTTTTCAAATAAACCAATAATCATAAAATGAAAAAAATATTATATCTAACTCTATTGTTTACAATATCATGTTTTGCTCAAAACAAGTTTCTAGATAGACCTCTAGTTTCAGAAATTTTTACTGCTGATCCATCTGCTCATCTTTTTGAAGGAAAAATATATATATACCCCTCACACGATATTATTGAAAAAAATCCCATGTATGACGATTGTGGAAGTCAATATGCAATGAGAGATTACAGGGTTCTCTCCATGGATTATATTGGTGGACCAGTAACTATTCATGATGTTGCTTTGGATTTAAATGATGTAAAATGGGCAAAAAGACAATTTTGGGCTCCTGACGCTGCAGAAAAAGATGGTAAATATTACTTATATTTTCCTACTAAAGACAAACAGGATATTTTTAAAATTGGCGTTGCTATCTCGTCTAACCCTGCTGGGCCTTTTAAGCCTGAAAAAAACCCTATTAAAGGAAGCTACAGTATGGATCCCTCTGTTTTTAAAGATGATGACGGATCTTATTATATGTATTTTGGAGGCATTTGGGGAGGACAATTACAGAGATGGGATGAAAACAATAATTATACTGAGTCTGGTTGTGAAACACAAGATAATGGAATCCAAAACAGCCCTGCAATTTCTCCAAGAATTGCTTTAATGTCAGATGACATGCTTAATTTCGCAGAAGAACCAAAACCCATTAGAATAATTGATAAAAATGGTGATCCAATATTAACCAAAGATCACGATAGAAGATTTTTTGAGGCAGCCTGGATTCATAAAAAAGATGGGATATATTATTTAAGTTATTCTACGGGAAATACTCATTATATCGTTTATGCAACTAGTGATAACCCTTATGGCCCATTTGTCTACCAGGGCATAATGAATAATCCAGTGCAAGGATGGACAAATCACCATTCAACATTGGAAGTGGATAATAAATGGTACTTTTTTTATCATGATACACAAATTTCTGGAAAGGATTTTTTAAGAAATGTAAAAGTTACCGAAATGTTTCACGACAGTAATGGTAACATCAAAACTATAAATACTATTAAAAATTAAAATGTATTACATAGGTTATGATTTAGGGAGCTCTTCGATTAAAGCAGCACTTACTTGCTCTGAATCCGGAAAAAAAATCTCATTAGTTCATGAGCCTGAGAAAGAAATGAATATAATTTCATTAAAAAATGGATGGGCCGAGCAAGATCCAAATTTTTGGTGGGACTGTATTTGTAAAGCAACAAAAAGAATTATTAAGAAAGCAAAAATAAAATCCAAGGATATTCTAGGTATTGGAATATCATACCAAATGCATGGTTTAGTTTTAATAGATAAAAAAGGGAGCTCAGTCAGAAATTCAATCATATGGTGTGATGATAGGGCTGTTGAATTGGGAAACAGAGCATACAATGAGATTGGTACAAAAAAGTGTGATGAGAATATCTTAAATTCACCAGGAAACTTTACAGCTTCGAAATTAGCCTGGGTAAAACAAAATGAACCAAAATTATATGATAAGGTTTATAAGTTTTTACTTCCAGGAGATTTTATTGCATATAAACTTACAGGTGAGATTTCAACTACAGTCAATGGTTTATCTGAGGGAATGTTTTGGGATTTTAAAGAAAATAAAATTGCAAAATGGTTAATAGATTATTATAATTTAGATTCTTCAAAGGTTCCTTACGTAACATCAAATTTTCAAAATCAAGGAATCGTATCCACTTCAGGTTCTAATCAAACAGGGCTTCCTAAAGGGATTCCAGTCAAATATCGAGCTGGTGATCAACCCAACAATGCGATGTCATTAAACGTATTGAATTCGGGCGAGGTTGCTGCAACAGGCGGTACATCTGGAGTTTTATATGCATTAACAGACCAAATTAAATCCAAAGAATCTCTAAGAATAAATAATTTTGCACACGTAAATTATGATAATAACAATAAAATAATTGGAAAACTACTTTGTATTAATGGTGCAGGAATTCAATATAAATGGTTAAAAAATAATTTAAATTCTATTTCCTATCTTGAGATGAATGAAAAGGCAGACAAAATAGATATTGGATCAGATGGACTTTTTTCTTATCCTTTTGGGAATGGAGCCGAACGTATGTTTGAAAATAAAAATGTGGGAAGTACTCTTTTTAATCTAAATTTTAATATTCATACTGATTCACATTTAATTAGATCAGCTTTGGAGGGGATAGGTTTTTCTTTTGTTTATGG
>MDTG01402881.1_pt1 | contig 12499 bp, 9 predicted proteins | sample 811421 | NCBI WGS metagenome assembly MDTG01 (sample SAMN05326645, study PRJNA326480) | marine metagenome | isolation source: seawater | place: Pacific Ocean: South East | collected 2011 | reverse complement strand
TCATGGGGGTATTTTAGGCCGGCGCGGCGTTGATGACTCTGTCATGAACGCGCACGGTATCCCAGCAATTGACCTGGTCGTCGTGAATTTATATCCCTTCGAGGCCACCGTTGCCCGCCCCGACTGCACGCTGGAAGACGCCGTAGAAAATATCGATATTGGTGGCCCGACCATGGTGCGCGCAGCGGCCAAGAATCACCGTGACGTCGCCATCGTGGTGTCCTCAGGCGATTACGCGAGGGTGCTGGAGGAGCTGGCGACTTACGACGGCCACACGACGCTGGCAACGCGATTCGATCTGGCGATTCGCGCTTACGAACACACTGCCGCCTATGACGGCATGATCGCCAACCATTTTGGTCGCCTCACCGAGGGCGGCTCGGAACAGTATCCCCGCACCTTCAATCTGCAACTGGAGAAGGTGCAGGAGATGCGCTACGGCGAGAACCCACATCAAAGTGCCGCGTTTTACCGTGACAGCAAGCAAACTGAAATCGGCATCAGCAACGCCGAACAACTGCAGGGCAAGGCCTTGTCCTATAACAACGTCGCGGATACTGATGCTGCACTGGAGTGTGTGAAGGGCTTTGACGCGCCAGCCTGTGTCATCGTGAAGCACGCCAATCCCTGCGGTGTGGCCGTCGCTGAGGATTTGATCAGCGCCTACGATCTCGCTTTTCATACTGACACCGAGTCTGCGTTTGGCGGCATCATCGCGTTTAACCGCCCGCTTGACGGCGCGACGGCAGGGGCGATCGTCGAACGCCAGTTTGTTGAGGTGATCATCGCACCAGAGGTCTCTGAAGAGGCAATAGCGGCGGTCGCTACAAAGGAAAATGTGCGACTTCTGCGCACCGGGCAATGGTCTACCCCTGTCCCCGTACGGGACTTCAAGCGCGTTAACGGGGGGCTATTGGTGCAGGATCGAGACGACGGTATGGTCGCCCGGGGCGATCTGAAAGTGGTGACCGAGCGTGAGCCCACCGATGCGGAATGGGATGACCTGCTGTTTGCCTGGAAAGTGGCCAAATTTGTGAAGAGCAACGCCATTGTCTACGCGACTCAGCAGCGCACCGTCGGTGTCGGTGCCGGGCAGATGTCGCGGGTCAACTCCGCTCGAATCGCCGCCATTAAAGCTGAACACGCGGGGCTCGAGGTAACAGGCGCCGTGATGGCTTCCGACGCCTTCTTCCCTTTTCGGGACGGCATAGACAACGCCGCTGAGCGCGGCATCGCGGCAGTGATACAGCCAGGGGGCTCGATGCGCGATAAAGAAGTCATCGCAGCGGCCAATGATGCAGGTATGACGATGGTGTTCACGGGTATGCGTCACTTCCGACACTGATTCCTGGGGCAAAGGGAGACGAGATGAACATTCTGGTGATCGGCAACGGTGGCCGCGAGCACGCCCTGGCCTGGAAGCTTGCAGAGCCCGATTCTGTTACCCGGGTTTTCGTCGCACCCGGCAACGCGGGGACCGCACAGGAGCCGAAACTTGAGAACGTGCCGCTTGACCCCATGGATATACAGGGGTTGGCGCAGTTTGCCAAGACGCAGGGCTGTGCACTGACAGTCGTAGGGCCTGAAGCGCCGCTGGTAGCGGGCATCGTTGACCATTTTAGCGAGCGCGGTCTCGCCTGCTTCGGGCCGACCGCAGCCGCTGCGCAGCTTGAGGGGAGCAAGTCGTTCACCAAGGATTTTCTCGCGCGGCACACGATCCCTACGGCCTCCTATGCCGTTTTTACCGAGGTCGAGGCGGCACTCGACTACATTCATCAACAGGGCGCCCCGATTGTCATCAAAGCCGATGGTCTGGCGGCGGGTAAAGGCGTCGTCGTTGCAATGACACTGGCCGAGGCGGAGGCCGCCATTCATGACATGTTGTCGGATAACAAATTCGGTGATGCTGGCGCCCGAGTAGTCGTAGAGGGCTTCCTCGAAGGAGAAGAGGCAAGCTTCATTGTCATGGTGGACGGCGAACACGTGCTGCCCATGGCAACTTCGCAAGATCACAAACGGATCGGCGAAGGCGACACCGGCCCCAATACTGGCGGTATGGGCGCCTACTCCCCCGCCCCAGTGGTCACCGACGATGTGCACACGAAGATCATGGAGCAAGCGATCCTGCCCACCGTGAGGGGCATGGCCGCTGAGGGGCACCCGTATAGCGGATTTTTGTACGCCGGGCTAATGATAGACGAGGAGGGAAACCCCTTTGTAATTGAGTACAACTGTCGCTTCGGTGATCCAGAGACGCAGCCGATCATGCAGCGATTGCAAAGTGATCTATCGGCGCTGTGCCTTGCGGCACTCGATGGGACACTTGATCGGGTCTCCGCGGTCTGGGACCCGCGCCCCGCTATCGGCGTGGTGTTGGCAGCAGAGGGCTACCCGGGCTCATACCCCAAGGGTCAGACCATCAGCGGACTGGACGGGGACTGGCCGGCTACTACAAAAGTGTTTCACGCTGGCACCCGGGCTGAGGGCAACGACACCTTTACGAATGGCGGCCGGGTGTTGTGTGTTAGTGCGCTGGGCGATTCGATCACAGAGGCCATTAGCACCGCCTATGCCGGTGTCGATCGCATCGCTTGGGAAGGTATGACATGCCGGCGAGACATTGGTTGGCGGGCCCTCGAGCGTTAAACTAGGCCCATGTCTGAACGTTCTACTTCAACTAAGCGCGCACTCAGCAGCTTTGACCAGCTGTTAAGTCGGTTAGACCAGCGGCTCAGGCATTTGGGGAGCGCATCAGTGACACAATCTTCAGGAAGCCCACGGCCCTCCCCAGCTGTTGGACACGAGGAACCCCAGCTGAGTCCGCGCGAGCGGGCACATGCGGCGGGGCTGATGCGAGTGAATCACACCGGCGAGGTATGCGCCCAAGCTCTCTATCAAGGGCAGGCCCTGGTAGCGCGCGCCGACGATACACGGCAAAACTTACTGAGTGCTGCACAAGAAGAAGCTGATCATCTGGCGTGGTGTGAAGCGCGATTGGATGAGCTAGATGCCGCACCCAGCAGGCTCAATCCGCTGTTCTACGCAGCCTCCTATGCCTTAGGTGCAGCCACAGCATTGGCAGGGGATAAGGTAAGCCTCGGTTTTGTTCATGCGACCGAGGAGCGCGTGGCGTCTCATCTTCGCTCCCACCTTAAGGCCCTGCCTGGGGAAGACAGGAAGTCACAGCTGATCCTGCAACAGATGCTGGATGACGAAGAGCGCCATGGGGAAGAAGCGCTAGCCCATGGGGGCGAGGAGTTCCCCCAGCCGGTCAAGGATTTGATGTCTCTAGCAAGTCAGGTGATGACCCGCACTACCTACTGGATCTGACCCCAGACCCTAAAGCTTCCTCGTGACCCACGGTGGGTAAAACGCGGCGAGTAGAACAGTGCTCAGTCGGGTGAAAACATCTCTGCCAAGGCATTACCGGGGTCGTCAGCCCGCATGAACGCCTCGCCTATCAGAAAGGTCTGCACGCCGCGGCGGCGCATTTCAGAAACCTGCTCTGCCGAACTGAAGCCACTCTCTGTGACCACCTGAACACCTGAGGGCATTTTGTCCAGCAGACGATAGGTCGTCTCCAGGCTGGTCTCGAAGGTGTGCAGGTTTCGGTTGTTGATGCCGATCAAATCCCCACTTACTGCCAGCGCTTCCTCGAGCTCGTCCTCATCATGCACCTCGACCAACACATCAAGACCCATCTCGGTTGCGCAGTCGTGAAGGTCTTTGAGGTGAGACACTTCCAAACAGGCGACGATTAACAGAATGGCATCCGCGCCCAAAGCTCTCGTTTCAACGATTTGGTAAGGGTCAAGGGTGAAGTCTTTTCTCAGCACTGGCAGGCTGCAGGCCGCTCGGGCCGCCTCAAGGTAGTGATCGGCGCCCTGAAAAAAATCGATGTCGGTCAGCACAGAGAGGCATGCGGCGCCGCCCTCCTGATAGCTGCGGGCGATGTCGGCTGGATGGAAATCAGGACGAATGACGCCTTTACTGGGGCTTGCGCGCTTGACCTCGGCAATCACCGCCGCCTCGTCCTGAGCCACCCGATCTGCCAGCGCTTGCCGAAATCCGCGCACCGGATCAGCGCTCTGTGCCGCCAACTCCAGCTCACTGATTGGACAGCGCTCTCGCCGTTCCGCAACTTCTTCCGTCTTGCGATCAAAAATTCTCTTCAGCACGGTGGGCGCCGCGAGCTTGGTGCTCATAGCTATGACCCTCCCTCGGTTTGTGCTGAGAGTGTTTGCGTAAAAGAGACAAATTCTGCGAGCTTTTCTGCGGCGGCTCCGGAGCCTAAGGCCCCATCGGCCCGAGCAATACCACCAGCGAGGTTATCAGCGCCACCCGACACGTAGATGCCCGCCCCCGCATTCAGCGCAATGATCGCTCGGGCTTTGCAGCTCGCACCATCTTGATCACCCGCGAACGCTGACTGAATCAACGCAGCCGAGGCATCCGCCGTCTCAACCTGCAGGCCATCGAGTGACCTAAAACCGTGACCGTAATCACTCGGTTCAATGCTGATTGGCGCCAGACCGCCGCTCTTTAGCTCGACGCCGTGTGTAGGGCTTGCAATAGAGATCTCATCAAGGCCATCTTCGCTATGAAGCACCAGCGCATGGGTACTGCCCAATTGCTGAAGCGCCCTCGCCAGCGGTTCGCAGAGTGCAGCATCGTAGACGCCCATTACCTGCCGCGTGACACCGGCGGGGTTGGTCAGGGGTCCGAGCACATTAAACAGCGTCCGCATACCCAACTCTTTCCTCGGACCGACGGCATACTTCATCGCACCGTGATGTGCTGGCGCAAACATAAACCCCACGCCGACGGACTCAATGCAATCAGCAATCTGTTCCGGGGTCAGCGTTAAGCTGACACCTAGCGCCTCGAGCACATCAGATGAACCACTGCTGCTCGAAACCGAACGGTTGCCGTGTTTGGCAATCTTCGCACCCGCAGCCGCTGCGACAAAGGTCGCTGCCGTCGAGACATTAAAAAGATTCGCACCGTCGCCTCCGGTGCCAACAAGATCAATGGCGGAGTCACTGGCAAGAGCAACTGGCGTCACCAACTCGCGCATTACCTCGGCCGCGCCGGTGATTTCATCGATCGACTCGCCCTTCATCCTCAGGGCAACAAGAAGGGCGCCAATTTGTGCCGCTGACGCCTCACCGGTCATCACTGCCATCATTACGGCACGCGTAGCCTCCCGGGAAAGATCCTGACTGGCGACCAACTGCGCGAGAGCTTGTTGCGGTGTCATGAGTAGTGTCCCATCGAAGCGCTATTAGCATCGTGCCAGAAATCGACCCAACATGGCGTGGCCATGCTCTGACAGAATCGACTCTGGATGAAACTGCACCCCCTCGACATCCCATTCACGGTGTCGAAGCCCCATGATGGCCTCCTGTTCGCCTTGCTCGTCCTCGGTCCAGGCCGTCACCTCGAGACAATCTGGCAAAGTCCGGGCGTCGACCACAAGGCTGTGATAACGGGTGGCCGTCAGCGGGCTGGGGAGATCAGTAAAGACCCCTTGGCCGCGGTGGTGAACCTGGCTGGTCTTACCGTGCATGACGGTCTGCGCCCGCACCACCTCGCCACCGAACGCGGCACCAATGCTTTGCTGACCAAGACAGATCCCGAAAATTGGAATCTGACCGGCGAACTCAGTGATGGCTGAGAGGGAAATACCGGCCTCCGCAGGAGAACACGGGCCGGGAGAAATGCAGAGCCCGGCGGGAGCTTTTTGCGCAATGGCGGAAAGGGTAATCTCGTCATTTCGATGCACCTCCACCTCCGCGCCCAGCTCCCAAAGGTACTGCACCACATTCCAGGTGAATGAGTCATAATTGTCGATCATCAAAATCATGGTGACGCCGAATTGACCCCATTGAATACCGCGAAAAGACGGCTTTTTACGCGAAGTTGCCAAAAAAAGCACCATCAAGGCGGAAAATAGGTCAAAATCCGGCAAAATGCGACCATCTTCGGGAAAATTACTGGCTATCGTCAAGATATTGGGGTTTCAACGACCGTCTTACAGCGGTGCTGACCTTTTGGCGTTAACAGTGAGGCTTTTTTAAAAACAGAAATAGGTTGACGACGTCATTAACCACTGCCGCAGACAGGGATATACTGGTTTGAAGGGCCCCGTAAGTTAGTAAGCGCTCACATTGAAGCGCAATACAACGCCATCTTGGAAAATTACCGGTAACCCCGGCTTCCCCAAACCTCTCAAAAGGGAATAATCGACGGCGTGACTGCGTCATTATACACAGGTAATAAACTGGTGAATGGCGCTCTAGAGTGCTAACTTCCCCGCCCTTTTCAGTTCGCAAGGCGCTCTGGACATGACGCTATTGACACGCACCCTTGCGCATCCCGCAAGTGAGACAGACAGACCAGCAGTTGGCGCCTCAGTGGCGGTCTTTTTATTGTCCGGCTTGCTGTCGGGCATTGCGCTGGCAGACGCCATCTTTGAGCATGGCGGTCACACCTACAAAATTATTACCGAACCGGAAAGCTGGTCGGATGCCTCGGAGGCGGCGGCTGCAATGACGCTGGGATCCAAAGTTGGCTATCTGGCGAGGATCAACTCAGCCCAGGAGAACGCGGCGGTGTTGACGGCCGTCACCCAACATCTAACTGATGAGCAGCTCGGGAATACAATGGCCGAGGACGGATCGGATGTACCGTTTGTGTGGCTGGGGGGCTCTGATATCACCATGGAAGGAGTCTGGACTTGGAGTAACAACGGCGACCAGTTCTGGAGTGGTGACTTCAATGGTTCAGGGGTCGATGGTCGATACACTAATTGGGGAATCCAGCCCGATAGTGCAACCGGCGCAGAAGACGGCTTGGCCATGGGCTTAGGAGATTGGCCAGCACCGTTCTATGACCTAGGCAGCAAGGGGCAATGGAACGACCTCGATACGGGTACTCCACTAGCTTATGTGGTGGAGTTCGATGGAAACACTGACCTTCGAGTCTCTGTAGAAGAGCCACTTCAGAATACTGCGCATTCCGGCATAGGTGCTATACGAGGCTGGGCAGTTTCAAGCGATCCTATAAAGAGGATCGAGGTGTTCATCGACGGGGTCTACCGGTTCGATATCCCCTACGGCGGGTTACGGCGAGAAATTGGCAAAGCTTTTCCTGACATAGAAGGGTCTGAGCTGTCAGGATACGCCTCCTCAGTCAATTTCAATGGACTAAGTAGAGGCAATCACACCTTAGTAGTGCAAGTGACCGACGTGTTTGGGTCCGTTGTTACCCGTTCAGTGAAATTTAACATCACGTATTTTCAAAAAGGATATCTGAGCGCTAGCGATGCGATCGAACTTGGCTGGTCCAATATCCAGGGGCTAGGGGACAATATTTCCATCGAAGGTGCTCGCGTTGACGGCGAAATCTATGACATTGAGCTTAAATGGCGCACCAAGAGTCAGGGCTTTGAAATTGTGCGTATTGAAAAGCAAGAAAGCGTCACAGACCAAGATGGTGAATGACCAGCGCTGAAGCGCGTTGGGCGCAGCATCTTTATCTAAGCGCTATCTCTGCACATCGCTACAGCCCGTAGCATGGCACGGGGCTTGTTGAGCGTCTCTTCCCATTCCGAAGTGGGTATAGAATCGGCGACAACGCCAGCCCCAGCGCTCACCACCCTGAACAGATTCAAATAAGGAGGAATTAGGACCACTGGCGAGTTTGGTGTAGGCAGACAATGGCGTCTCAGTGTCAGCCAGCAGGGCTCCGCTGACCGGTATTCGGTTGAAGCCTTTCGATCGGAGCGCAGTGAACTCGCGCTCAGACACTGGCTCGCTCACGCGACCGCAGCAGCCTCGAGTTCTTGCCGCATCGTATCGATCACTGCCTGATAGTCGGACTGATTGAAGATCGCTGAACCCGCCACAAAAGTATCGGCGCCCGCCTCCGCGATTTCCCGAATATTGGCCGCACTCACGCCGCCGTCGACTTGAAGACGAATGGGAAGCCTTGCCGCGTCGATCAATGCCCGTACCTCGCGCAATTTAGGGAGGGTTGAGGTGATAAATGACTGACCACCAAAGCCTGGGTTCACCGACATCAGCAGCACTAGATCCACCTTATCCATCACATACTTCAGAGGCTCGAGCCCCGCCGCGGGGTTAAATACCAGGCCAGCCTGACAGCCGGCATCACAAATCAGCTGCAGCGAACGGTCAACATGAATAGACGCATCCGGGTGAAAGCTGATCACACTGGCACCTGCATCAGCAAACATACCAATGAGCGCGTCGACGGGCTCAACCATGAGATGCACGTCGATGGGCGCCGTGACGCCGTGGTCACGAAGCGCCCGACACACCATAGGGCCAATCGTAAGATTGGGCACATAGTGATTATCCATGACATCAAAATGCACCCAGTCGGCGCCCGAGGCCAGCACCTGCTCCACCTCCTCACCCAGACGCGCAAAATCAGCAGAAAGAATTGAGGGCGCAATCACGAAAGGCTGCATGGGGTCCGCTCGGTATCGAGTTTTGCGTATGTTACTGCCTCAGCGGAGTCGACGCGACTGATCACAGAAAGTTAAACGTTGAGAGCCGCCAGACGCTCAGGCGTGCCGACGTCGCTCCAGACGCCTCCAAACTGCTCACCCGACAACCGCCCCCGCAGAATGGCCTCATCGAGGAGTGGTTTAAGTGCGCGCTTGCCGCGCTTGTACCCGGCAAAAAAATTGGCAGCGTAGAGCGCAATCCCACTAAAGGTCAGAGTGTTCCTTGATCTACCATCAGAGGTCACGGTGTCATCAGGTTGCAGCACCCTGGCGTCAAGGAGGCGAAAATCGCCCCGGGGATGATGAGCTGGATTGTCAACCAACACCAAGTGCCCCTGCCGAGATTCAATGGGTCTGTCGATTAGGCGCTTGAAAGGATAGTCGCAGTAAACATCACCGTTGACCACGAGAAAGGGCAGTTCACCCAGTAGCGGCAATGCCTCAATGATTCCTCCTGCCGTCTCCAGCGGCGCCGCCTCTCGGGATACACGGATGCGAAGGCCCCAGCGACCGCCATCGCCACAAAAGGCGGCAACCTGGTCTCCAAGGTATGAGGCATTCACCACCACGTCGCTGACCCCGGCGTCGCGCAAGCCAAGAAGGTGATGCTCAAGCAGGGGCACCCCGCCGACTTTTAGAAGCGGCTTAGGAGTCTCTTGGGTAAGGGGGCGCATCCGTCTGCCCTGCCCCGCGGCGAGAATCATCGCTCTCATCAGCGCACCCTACTCTGCATAGTCACCAACCCGTTTAGCGCGCATCGGTCTGCTGACCGGTGTACCAGTGCTGACTCGCTACCTTCGGCATCACAATGCAATCAAACCAATTTGAGAAAGCACCCACCGCAGGCTCTGCGTCATATCGCGCCAAAGCTTCGCGCACGTAGCCCAGCACCAGCGGTAAGTCATTCAAGTAATTGGGCTTTTGGTCGCGCAAACACAGCCGCGCGAAAACACCCATTACACGGAGATGCCGTTGCAGCCCTACCAGATCAAACTGGCGCGCGAAGGCTTGAGCATCATCGGAGACCTCGACCCCCTGCGCCGTCAGCTGATCACGATAAGCACCCAACCAACGGAGCTGATCATCTCTCGGCCAGCAGACGTAGCAGTCTTTGAGAAGCGAGACAGGGTCGTAAGTCACGGGCCCTAGCACGGCATCCTGAAAATCGATGATGCCCAGGCGACCATCAACCAGGCACATTATATTGCGGCTGTGAAAATCGCGATGTACCACACATTGCGATTGCTCTCTGAAAACGGAGACGAGCAAGGCCAGCAACTCCTGCCAGATCGGTAATGGCAGATCTGCTCGGGCGAGGCCGAGATGTTTTTGCAGAAACCACTCCGGAAACACTGACAACTCGTCTGCAATCCGCTGTGCGTCAAATACGGGCAGGTCGACATCGGCGCAAGGTAGCGCTGCCAGCAGGCTAAGTTCACCTAGCGCCTGCGAATACAGGTTATCCACGGTGGCGGGGGTGAGCCGCGCCGACAGCAATACATCCCCAAAATCCTCCATGAGGAGGAAACCGCTGTAGAGGTCGCTGGCTAATAGCGAGGGCACCGTGAGTCCCGCCTGATCCAATAATTTTTGAACTGCGAGGAAGGCCTTATTGTTCTCTGACGGCGGCGACGACGCGGCTATGAGCGTGTCACCCTCTGTCGGCATCGCGAGCGGAGGTTTAGACTGTTCGTCCGGGCGTACCTGTTCTGCTCTCGCCAAGTCAGTAGCTGCGGGGACGAGACCTAATGTGGCGGGCGACCCTGCGCACAGCGACACTCGAAAATATCGTCTGGGACTCGCATCGCCAGCTATCTGCTGCACATTCAAGGCGGCTTCCGGCACGTGCAGCTCCCTGGAGAGCCAGCGACATAGCTCCGCTGATGGCCGCGCGGCCAGAGCGGTCTGTGCGTCGTGATGTGATCTCTCACTGTCTGACAATCGATGCCCCCATTTCCGACCAATCCTGAAGCAGGCATTATGACTGCCTTCTTGGCATCAATCGAATGGGAGGCAGGCGGGCGCCGCATGCTTTATGATTCTGGGCCCAACACGAACCGATCACCCCACTTGCCTTTAACCAGCACAGCCACCTCCTTTGCGCGAAAGCCGCTTGTCATGGGCGTGCTCACCGCGTCTGTGAGCCTGATCCCAGGGCTTGGGCGGGCTGAAGGCTTGACAGAAGTCTCTATAGCGCCCTGGCCGGACTGGACGCCAATCAAGGTCATTCCTCTTGATCAGGCCACACTTCGATGCCGGCAATGTCGGGGGCAGTTTCTGGACCCTTTGGCAAATGTCGACCAGAGCGTGCCACCGGGTGAGGCCGATCTAGAGGTGACATCAGACGATAGCGAAGTCACCGAAACCATGCTGTATTTCAATGGCAACGTCAGTGTGCAGCAGGGATACCGCAGCGTGACCGCCGATGCGATGGAGATAGATCGACAGAACGAAACCGCAGTGGCATCAGGGAACGTGACCCTGCGAGAGCCCGGCGTTGTGATGACCGGCTCGGAGATTCAGTACAACAGTATTTCTGAGCAAGCTGATTTAAGCGATGCCCAGTATGTCCTCCATGATCGCCAGCTGTCCGGCAGTGCTCAGGCTCTGACGCGACATGCTGACGGCAACATTACGATCAGCGAGGGCGCCATGACCTACTGCGCACCGGATGATCCAACCTGGGTGCTCCATGCACAGTCGCTCACAATTGATCCCGACCAAGGTGAGGGTCAGGCTTGGGGCGCAAAACTCAAGGTCGCAGGAGTACCCGTTTTTTACCTGCCTTGGCTGCAGTTCCCCATCGATTCACGCAGAAAAACAGGGTTGCTGTTTCCCGATATAGGGAGTGACAGCCGCGGCGGAATAGATATCACTCAGCCCATTTATTTCAATTTAGCGCCCAATTACGACGCGCTTTACCGCCCCCGCTATATACAAGAGCGAGGGCTGTTACATCAGGGACAAGGCCGTTGGTTAAGTAACACGGTAGGCTATTGGGAGATGAACGGCAGTTGGATTGGCGACGATGAGCGCTACCAGAATGCCCATCCGACAATGGATGCCGACCGCTGGCTGTTTAATACACAGCACAAAGGCCAGTTTGGCTCGGCTTGGCGCACCAAAATTGCTTACACCCGGGTCAGTGACCCCGAGTACATACGGGATATCGAGAACAACCGCTTGAGCGCGCAGCGCCAAACGGCTCTCCAGCAACTCGGCAGAGTGGACTGGCTGGGAAAAGACTGGCAAGTGCGGGTTGACGTAGAGCAATTCCAATCCCTTGCCGACGATATCCGCAATGATTATCAGAAGCTACCGCAGATCACAGCGCGTTGGCGCGGCACTAATAACTGGATGGGTGTCGAACCTATTTTGCTGACTCAATTCTCGCATTTCGACAGTGACTCAGTGCGGGTTACAGGGGAAAGGTTATATCTAGAGGCGGGACTAACCATGCCCAATCACTGGGTGTATGGGTACTTAACCCCCACGGTGAAATATCGATCGGTATCCTACGAGCTTGATGACTTCCCACTGCTAGAGGATGACTCTCCAGACGCCGGCTCTCTCATGGCCAGTCTTGACGGCGGACTTATTTTTGAACGCCAGACCTCTTTGGCTGGCGTCAGCGTCACCCAGACGTTAGAACCTCGCGCATATTACCTATACTCAGAGTACGAAGAGCAGTTTGGGCAGCCCGACTTTGACAGTGCCGAACTGACCTTCAGCTATGATCAACTTTATCGTGACACAAGATTCTCAGGTCACGACCGGATTGATGATGCCAACCAGCTCGCCCTCGGGGTGACCACCCGATTTATCAACAATCAATCGGGTAATGAAACATTACGGGCCAGCCTTGGCCAGATTTTTTACTTTCGCGACCGTGAAGTCCGCCTCAATCGGATCGACCCAGACCTGACCGAAGCGACGTCTGCCATTGCAGCTGAGGTCGCTTGG
>MDTG01235594.1_pt1 | contig 12500 bp, 13 predicted proteins | sample 811421 | NCBI WGS metagenome assembly MDTG01 (sample SAMN05326645, study PRJNA326480) | marine metagenome | isolation source: seawater | place: Pacific Ocean: South East | collected 2011 | reverse complement strand
GCTTTGACTTTTGCAAAACGCGATCCTCTGAAGCTGTGTATAATCGAAGCTACATTCACGTGCAAGAGGCAAATTACGTGATAAATTATTCAAGCTTGTTGTTTTTGCAGAGTTAGATACCAAGCCGTCTACAAAGTCGTCCAATATTCTTACCAATGTTGTTTATGCTAAAGCTTGCTCGAGGCATGCGGCGATATATTCTTGCTGTCCGACTTCAAGATATGGATGCATCGGTAAAGCAAGGACCCGATCGCAAAGGTCCATCGTCACAGGCAAATTGCATCTGCTGACTGGGTATTGCGAATAGGGTGGCTGTTGATGCATTGGAATTGGGTAATAGATTGCAGTTGGCACCCCTGCTGTCCCCATCTTATGAATGAGGGCCGCCCTGTCTGTCCCTCGTGGTAATTTGATAACATATTGCGCCCAGCTTGAGGTGGCATTCTGGGAGAGGGTAGGTACAGCTACCAAGTGTTCCAGTAATGCTGTATATCGTTCAGCAGCCTGTTGGCGTAGCGCGAGCTCATCGGCAAAAATATCAAGCTTGGCGTCTAGAACAACCGCTTGCATGCTGTCTAGCCGGCCAGTCATACCAATCCTGACGTTTTCATATTTATTGTGTCCCATTCCATGGACACGGCAGGACCGGATAATTTCGGCAATCTTGGCGTTGTTTGTAAAAACTGCCCCGCCATCACCGTACGCCCCAAGCGGCTTTGCCGGAAAAAAGCTGGTGCACGTTACATCGGCAAGTTGGCCAACAGGATGGCCATTTAGTGTTGCTCCAAAGCTTTGCGCGGCATCATCAACAAGCCAAAGCCCATGATCATTGGCAAAAGTTTTTATTACGGTATAGTTGGCAGGTTGCCCAAAAAGGCCGACACCAATGATTCCAACAACATCAATCCCAGCTTCCGTTCCGGCGGCAAGCGCAGCGGAGAGTTTTTTTGGGTTTAAGTTGAAACTATCGTCCTCAATTTCGGCAAAAACTGGGATTGCACCCATACAAGGCATTACCTCTGCACTCGCGGCAAAGGTGAAGGACGGTACTATCACGCCCTGTCCCGCTTTTAATCCAAGCCCCATTAGTGTTAGAAGAAGGGCGTCGGTTCCTGATGAACAGGTTATGCTATGCTTGGCACCTGTCCAGTCAGCAAGCCGAGTTTCAAGAGCGGTGATTTCTGGTCCCATAATATAGGCCCCATGATCAAGGACTTTTCTAAACCCATTTTCAATTTTGTCACGAATTCGCGCTTGCTGGGCTTTTAAGTCAATAAAGGGAATGCTCATGGTTGGTTTTGCTCGCTATGGGGTCTAAGATTTTAATGATGTGTCGATTAGATTATTCTGCAGCATCTCAAGCACCTGCTGAACGGCAACAGCTTCGTTGATGTCTGTTGGCGTTGGTGTATCAGTATCACAGCTCTGAATAAACTCTTGCATTTCAGCTTTTAACGGTTCGGCTTCGGTAAGTGGCAGAGTGATTGGGCTTGCTCGGTCAATAAGAAAATGTTCGCCATTCAATTGCATCTGATCTTGGAATAATGTCAACTTTTCAGGCCAAGGTCTGGTGTCATCGAACACCAGTGCTCCGGCGCTACCGGTGACAGTCAGTCGATGCTCTTTGAAAGGGCTCAACCAGCTTGTCTGCATACCAGCTGAGACACCGCCATCAAAACCAAGAAAGCTTGTCAAGAAATCAACTATTCCGAGCGTCAAATGGCTAGCACCAACACAATGGACTTTGTTTGGCAAACCGCCAACTATTGCGAGAATGAGCGATAAATCATGCGGGCATAAATCAAAAAGCACAGACTCAGTTGTCCGAATTCGCCCCATTGCCAGGCGGTTTGCTTGCACATGGCATAAACTTCCAATCGTACCTGCGGCAAGCTGCTTTTGTAATTCGATGAAAGCTGCATGATAGCGGATTAAGTGTCCAACCATAACCTGTCTTTTTACAGATTTTGCTGTATCACGAATTGCGTGCGCACCAGCAAGTGAAAGCGACAGGGGTTTCTCTATATATATGTGTTTGGCAGAGATAAGTCCCGCAAGGGCAAGCTCATCATGGCTGGCAGCTCCAGTGGCGATGACGATGCCATCGATATTTGAGTGTTCAATCAGTTCATCCACGGACATTGCCATGACATTGAAAGCTGACGCGAATTCATCGGCGGCTTCGGCATTTTGATCTGCAACAGCGACCAATGCGTCGAGTTGGACAAGATTGCGAGCCAAATTGTTTCCCCACATACCACATCCAACTAGACCAATTCTTGCCATTATGAAACTTTCAAACACTTAGTATTACAGAACTATGTACCGTATCTTTAATGTGTCTTAATACGACGCGAGATTCGCGTCAATTGTTGCATTTTGTTACATTTTTGGAGGGAGTGTAGAGCGATGCGAGAACTGGCATAAAGGGAAACCCATTCTGCTCAAAGTCTTGATTCAAAATTCGCTTCAAGCGTTATTTTTAGTCTTGCTGGTAATATTGAAGGGCAGTTATCCTCTCTTTGAAAGGGAAATGAATCTCTGTAGCATTTTTCACTAATTTGCTGCTGGATGACCGCGTTACTTCGAGGATCTTAAAATGGATGCAACATCAAAATTTAAAGATACGTTGCCAACCACGCCGGAAACATTGCTAATGCTTTTGGACAAGCTGCAGATCGCCTATGTGATGCACCGGCACCCGCCATTACGTACAGTTGAAGACTCAAAGGCGCATCGTGACAACATGCCAGGGTTGCACACGAAGAACCTTTATCTCCGTGATCGGAAAAAACAGAATTTTCTTCTTGTGCTTGAAGAAGACCGGCAGATTGACATGAAATCCCTTAATAAAAAAATTGGCTGTGACCGTCTGTCTTTTGGCAGCGCAGAAAGACTTTTTGAAATGCTGGGAGTGCGACCTGGCGCGGTTAGTCCATTGACGTTAATCAACGATCCTGATCAAAAGGTTAATCTGGTGCTGGACAACGCCCTTCATACCAATGAGATGGTTTATGCCCACCCCCTTGTCAATGATATGACGCTTGGCATTGAGGGGTCACATTTGCAGCAATTTTTTGCTTATACGGGCCATAAAGTTCAGTGGCTTGAGCTTTAATCGATGGAGTTGCAGGGCTTGCTGAGGAGTAAACTCTTTCTAACAGCTCTTGTTTCAAGAGGGCGAATGCCCACATAGAATATGCGGCCACAAGCTTTTGGTTTTGAGCATCGTTTGGCCTACAAAATATCGCCGAATACGCGGCATCACAGAAGGTTTATGAGACGAATGGAACAGTTAATTGCGGCAGAGGCAGCCAACAATCTTATCGATGTTGACATGAGTAATTTTATGACCGAAGTGATTGAGGGGTCATCAACCACTCCAGTTGTGGTGCAATTTTGGGCACCATGGTGCGGGCCCTGCAAACAACTTGGCCCAGTGCTGGAAAAGACTGTCCTTGCCGTGAAGGGCAAGGTACGGATGGTGCGAGTAAATATAGATAATAATCAGCAAATCGCTCAGCAGTTGAGGGTTCAGTCAGTACCAACGGTTTATGGCTTTTATAATGGACAGCCAGTTGACGCGTTTGCTGGCGCGCAACCTGAGTCTACCGTGATTCAATTTATTGAGAAGCTGGCAGCAATGGGTGGCAATGGCTCTGACATTACTGCCATTGTTGAGGCGGCAAATCACCAGCTTGACCTGCAGGACTACGCGGGGGCGTTGGCACAATTTCATGAAATAATGGCAGCCGATCCAGAATCGCATGACGGTCTCGCTGGTATGGTTCGCTGTTTGGTGGGCATGAATGATCTGGACGGAGCTCGTCAAATTGTTGATCAGCTTGATGAGGAATTTCGAGAAAAACCTCCAATTTCTGCGGCGGTAGATGTGTTGGAGCTATCTGAAAAAGCTCTAAAAGCTGCTGACGGCATAAATGTCTCACAAGCTGCAGTTGATGCTAACCCTAATAATCTGAAGGCGCGTCAAGACTTAGCAATGGCACTTTTCGCAACTGGTCAGCTCGAAAGTTCAATGGATCAATTGCTGGAGTCGATCCGAATTGATCGTGATTGGAATGATGGGGCGGCACGTACCCAGTTACTGGAGTTTTTTAAAACACTTGGTCCTGCCAATCCTAATGTTGTGGCGGCACGCCGTAAATTGTCCACACTGCTGTTTGCATAAAAATGGTGGTAACAAGTTGTACAAAGGGAGTGTGTGAATACTACGATCACGCTTCCGCTTAACAGGAAGAATACATCCAAAGTATGTTTGTGAAAAAAGTAGAGGGTGATTATGGTAGGCCGATTATTTGACCCAGAATTTGACCAGCTTCCGGAACGCATTCCAATTTTTCCGTTACCAAGCGCGCTGTTGCTTCCAGGGGGGCAATTACCGCTAAATATTTTTGAACCTCGATATTTGGCTATGGTCACGCATGCGTTGTCAACGCCGTCAAGATTGATTGGTATGGTTCAACCAATTGGCGAAAACATTCAAACTGACGCTGCTGGTAACCCACAATTATTCGAAACTGGTTGCGCGGGGCGGCTATCATTTTTTCAGGAAAGTGACAACGGGCGGTTTGTAATTGCCCTTACTGGCCTATGTAGATTTAACCGTCGTAGTCAGCAGTTAGACCCAGACGGATTTTTGGTTGCAGATGTTGATTGGCATCCTTTTGCCCATGATTTGCGGATTGATGCAAGCGCATTTGATCGCGGTCCGTTAATTAAGGTGATGAGACGGTATTTTGATCTGAAGGGTTTTGAAACAGACTGGACGCAGATAGAAAATTCGGATAACGATCAGCTGTTGGCAACATTATCGATGGTTTGCCCGTTTGAGATAGCCGAAAAACAAGCTCTTTTGGAGGCTGATACAATGGCCAAGCGCGCTGAACTGTTAATTGCTATGATGGAAATGGCGCTGCATAATGAAACCGGGGACAACGATGCCCGACACTGACCCCGAAGTTAGCCATGAAATTGATCGTCGCCTACTAGAGGTCTTGGTTTGTCCGTTGACACGAGGACCATTGGTTTACGATCGTGTCAATAATGAGCTTATCAGCCATCAGGCTCGCAAAGCTTACCCCGTGCGGGCTGGGGTGCCAATCATGCTTGTCGATGAAGCACGCGATTTGGATGGAGGTGAATAGGCTGATAAAATTTGGCTAGTAGCGTTTAAAAGGATATTGTTTCGATGAATGAGCCAACCAAAAAGTCACCCGCATTAGAGATAGATGTTTGGCCGGAAGAAATCCGTCTCGCAAAATCAAAGAGCCTGTTAGACGTGAGGTTTGATAATGGCAAAAGTTTCACTCTTTCAGCCGAATTATTAAGAGTTGAATCTCCCTCGGCCGAAGTGCAAGGACACGGGCCTGGTCAGAAAATCACGCCTGTTGGTAAACGGGATATTTTGATTAGGAGCATAGAACCCGTCGGTAATTATGCCATTCGTATCGGTTTCAGTGATGGTCATAACACCGGTATTTTCAGCTGGAATACATTATATGACTACGGTCTTCGCCACGATGAATTAATGACTAATTATCTTTCACGCTTAAGAAATGATGGGAATAGCCGCAGTTAGAAAGCTATGCCCGCGACTGTGGCCCAGTATTATTCAGGCAAACGCCCTTCAAGTAGATTTGCACGTGTTAATTGGCCACCCATTGCGGTTTTCTGAAACATTGCTTTTAGTGGGCTGCGATTCACCAAACCCATGCCCGCCCCTGCAATTTTGGCCATGTTTGGCTGAAATGACATAAGCTGGTTCAGCCCACTTGTCATAGCGGCCATAGTGGTGACCTCTAGCCGCCGTCTGGTGCTATATTCACTGCGGATAGATTTGTGATCAGCGTTCAGCCCGTGTTGATTTGCATGTGCCAGACAATCAGCAAGCACCGCCGCATCGCCAAGAGCCAAATTATAGCCCTGTCCAGCAAGCGGGTGAATTGAATGACTGGCATCACCGGCAAGAACAAGATTATGACTTGTCATTTTGGATGTGATGGCTGGGGTTAGTGGCCAGCTCAGGCGCGGTCCATCGAGCATTAACCCACCAAGTGTCTCGCCAAATGCCACCAGAACTTGGCTTGCGAATTCATCTTCATCAAGAGTTACGATTCGTGATGCATCACTTTTTGGTAGGCTCCAAACAAGTGATAAACGACGCGTGCCACAGGGCATGAGGGCGATCGGCCCACCTGGCAGGAAACGTTGAAATGCTGTATTCTCATGGTCTCGTTCACTCACTAGATTTGTGATAATGGCGGTTTGTCGATGCGGCTCTCTGAATGTCCGAATAGACGTTTGATCGCGTAACCGACTGTTTGCGCCATCACATGCAACAACTAAGCGGCAATTCAAATCTGGCCGGCGCTCAAATTGTAGACGGGCAAAATCATTGCCGGGATCAAACTTGGAAACAGCATGCCCTGTAATTTGAATAATAGGTCGTTCTGCGACTTTTTCATACAGCGCGTCGAGAAGGTCTTGATTGTTAACAACATGGGCCATGGGTATTTCATTGCTATGCCAGTCCAGTAAGAATTCGGATCCTTGTCGCTGTTTAAGTCTATCACGACGTGGCTGGCCATTTGCAACTTTGATGCGGTGAACTGGTGTTGCGTTTTTGGCGATCAAAGGCCAGACGCCCAGTGCACTAAGCATTGCCTTACCTGCCGCATGTAATGTTGTTGTGCGGTGGTCACGAGTGGTGGTTTTGGCTTTTGCACCTTTTTGATTGACTGGGCCTATCAAGGTGACCGCCGGTGCTGATGGTGATCCAAAGCCACAATGTGACAAAGCAAGCGCGGTCATTACGCCCGTGAGGCCTGCCCCAATCACAACGATTTGTTGGATCTTGTGATCATGCATTGGCGTTGGACGTCTTTTGTGAGAAATGAGTAGATATGACCTGCTTCGCAAGGTCATCAAGACAATTTTGGTTGAAAAGATAACTATGTGTGCCGGCTCTTTGTCCGGCCTCCACATCGCTGTCACGGTCACCGATCATAACCGATGCACTCAGGTCAATCTTCCATTTTTGGGCAAGGCTAAATAACAATCCTGGCTCTGGTTTTCGGCAACAACATTTTATCGCCATTTCTGGATTTGGCGATAGAGGATGATGCGGGCAAAAAGCGATATCGGTAATACAACCACCAGCCCTGTAAGCAGCGGAAATCATGTGGTTGTTGAAATGATGCATCTGATCTTCGCTAAAGATGCCACGTCCAATACCACCCTGATTGGTAACTATGAAAACTTGAATATTGGCCTCGTGAAACCGCTTTAATGCAGCGGCAGCTCCGTTAATCCACGAAAATTTGTCAATTTCGAAAACATAGCCGCCATCGTGGATCAAAGTGTTGTCACGGTCAAGAAATATAGCTGGCTTTTTCAACATTGAGGCGGGTCCTTTGCGATGATGCGCTTAAGGGACGGCGTTTGCGGTGAAGCCAAAACACCCATAAATTCCGTTCTTGCACCCTATTGTACTTAAATCAGCACATTTTGCTAGTAAGTAACATCATTGCAACCATTGCCCCATAGCAATGCATGCGTTACCAATGGATGCATAATTTCTTCGTTTTTCCAATGCCGGTGAAAATTCATGAAGCTTAACCCCGCACACGCTATTTTTGACGAAAATATGTTTGTCCAGCTTGGAGCCTTACTTGACCCGATAAAGTCCCCGTTTGACTTGCCAGTTTTAGATATGTCGATTGGTGAACCTCAACAGCCAACCGCAAAATTATTAATTGACGGTGTATTACGCTACAATGAGCAATGGCAATTTTATCCCAAGGCAACGGGAAATTTGCACTTTACCCGAGCAGTAGAAACCTATATCGCTCGGCGATGGCCCGAAGCTGCCAGCCTTGCCGATCAAAGCCAAATTATTCCGGTTCCTGGAACGCGTGAACCGCTTCATCTACTGGGGCATCTTGTCAGTGGCAGCAAGGAAAATTCCGCAGCTCTTGTTACCAACCCTTTTTACCACGCGTGGCGGGCAGGTGCACTGGCCAGCGGTGGCGAAATCATTTATTTGAATAGTAGAGCTGACCATAATTTTTTGCCTGATCTTCAGGCGCTAGAACCAGCAACGTTGGACCGGACAAGCATATTGTTTCTTTGCAACCCAACCAACCCGCAAGGCACCGTCATGGATCTGGACTATCTCCTAGCAGCGCTTCGACTTGCCCGCGCGCATGATTTTTTATTGGTTATGGATGAATGTTATTCCGATATCTGGTGGGGTAGCCCACCCACTGGCATGATGCAAGCAGCTGCCGTTCTGGCCGAGCGCGATGGGGCTTATACCAGCCATGACCCGCTTTCCAACCTTGTGGTGCTGAATTCTTTGTCAAAAAGGTCTGGAGCGGCCGGGCTGCGGGCTGGTTTTATGGTGGGTGACAAGCGGGTAATCGACCATTATTTAAAACTTGTCAGCAATGGAGGCTCATTGGTGCCAACACCTCTTTTGTCAGTGGCAGCTGATCTTTACAAGGATGAGGCGCATGTGGCCGACATCCGCGCGTATTATCATGCTAATTTCGCCCTCGTTAAACGGCATCTTGGAATTAGCCCGCCACAAGGTGGTTTTTTCGTGTGGTTGAAAGTTGATGATGATTTGCAGTTTGTAAAACGATTGATGAGGGAACAGGCGGTAAGAGCGCTACCAGGTTCATTCATGGGGGTGAAAACCGCCGACGGTAATCCAGGGGCTGGATTTGTCAGGTTGGCGCTTGTGCATGACGCAAAAATTACTGATGAAGCCCTTGGTCGCATAGCAAAAATTTACAAAAGTTAGGCCTGATCGTTGCTCACAATGAAGACCACAGCTAGGACTATTTCTGGATCGCCGCATCGTTTTATTTTATGAAGGAACCCGATGGTGGAACATGATGATAAAAAGCCCATTTTTTCTCATGCTATGACGCACTTTTTGCAACATAGGCTGATGGAAATCTTTGGTCTTGCGCTGTTTTTGCTCAGTGGCTTGTTGCTTGTTTCATTGATCACAGCTGACAAGAATGACCCTTCCTTCACAAATATTTCTGATGCTAATGTGAGTAATTGGCTTGGCCCAATTGGCGCCAATGTTTCGGCAGCAATGATTTCAGTAATCGGTCTTGCGGCGTTTTTTTTAGCGCTTGTGCCTTTCTTCTGGGGTTTGTCGTACTTCCGGAAGAAACCGGTGCCATTGCTTGGTTTTCGGTTACTTTTTTTGCCCGTTAGTCTCGTGTTTTTGGCAGGTGGTTTGTTTGCTATTGATGGAGCTGGCGTTAGTGATGTGGGTGGTGGTGGCGGTGCAATTATCATTGGGTTTATCATGCGGTTCACGCAAGCCATGCCGTCTGTTTTTGGACTCGAAACAATTCATTACGTTGGCATTGTCGTTTTGCTCCTAGGTTTTTTGGGCTGGCTTTGGGTCACTGCGATTTCACGCCAACAATGGCTGCATGTGACCGGTCAGACAACCAGGGTTGGCCGTATTTTCAAAGGACTTTTTGTGATAGTCCAGAGGGTCTCTGGTGTTTTTTCCCTGATCCAAAAACATTTTATTCTAGAATCAGTGCAAAAAACTAAAGTATCAAAACAGCGTCAAGAGCCTGTGCTTGTTGCTGAAATGGGTGATCAAATTGCTAGCCAAGCTACTAGCCACCCAACGTCGTTACGTGCGAAACGAAGAAACAAAAGAAACAAGAACCAGGAAACACTGGATTTTGGAAGTGGATCAGGTTTTCGTCTCCCGCCCACCCATCTACTTAATCCACCCGTCAATGTCCAGTCTGAGCCATCCAAATCAGCCCTAGAGGATCACGCGAGCGAACTTGAAAAGGTGTTGTCTGATTTTAGTGTAAACGGCACGATTGCTGACGTACGGTTTGGGCCAGTGGTAACTCGATATGATTTAAACCCTGCCCCGGGCACGAAATCGCAACGTGTGATCTCTCTTGCTGATGACATAGCCCGGTCAATGAGCGCCACTTCTGTTCGTGTTGCTGTTGTGCCGGGCCAGAATGTGATCGGAATTGAATTGCCCAACGCGGACCGGCAGGTCGTTATGCTTCGTGATATCTTGGATCATGATGCCTGGGGCAAAGACCAGTCAAACTTGCCCATGGCACTCGGAAAGGATATTGCCGGTGCACCAGTGGTTGTTGATCTGTCAAAATTTCCGCATCTTCTCGTGGCAGGCACCACCGGTTCGGGAAAATCGGTTGGCATCAACTCAATGATATTGTCGTTGCTTTACCGCCATACACCGGAAACCTGTCGCATGATTATGATCGACCCAAAAATGCTGGAGTTATCAGTCTATGACGGTATCCCGCATTTACTGAGCCCCGTGGTAACTGACCCGTCAAAGGCCGTAATGGCGTTAAAATGGGCGGTCCGTGAAATGGAAAATCGTTATCGAAACATGGCTAAAATGGGGGTCCGAAACATAGGTGGCTATAATGAACGGCTGACTCAAGCTAGAGCAAAAGGTGATACTTTGACAAGGCGTGTCCAAACCGGGTTTGACGCTGAAACTGGTAAGCCAATTTATGAGGAGGAAATATTGGATCTTGCCCCACTACCCTTTATTGTAGTGGTGATTGATGAAGTGGCTGATCTTATGCTTGTTGCTGGAAAAGAAATTGAGAGCGCAGTTCAGCGTTTGGCACAAATGGCCCGCGCAGCGGGTATTCATGTCATTATGGCAACCCAGCGTCCGTCGGTGGATGTGATTACTGGAACTATCAAAGCAAACTTCCCAACCCGCATCAGCTTTCAGGTAACATCGCGCATTGACAGTCGCACTATTCTTGGTGAACAGGGTGCCGAACAGCTCCTTGGCCGGGGCGACATGCTGTTTATGGAAGGTGGTGGCAGGGTAGTAAGAGTGCATGGTCCATTCGTCGATGATAGCGAGGTTGAGTCCGTTGCCAATTTCCTCAGCCAACAGGGCGAACCCGAATATGATGACCGCGTCGTTGAAGAGGTTGAAGCTGGCGTGGACTTGACGGATATTGGTCAAGGAACCGCTGATGGCGGTAGCCTTTATGAGCAAGCCGTAGCTTTAGTAACGCGAGAACAAAAAGCATCAACTAGCTTTGTTCAGAGACATTTGAAAATTGGTTACAATCGCGCGGCGACAATTATCGAAGAAATGGAGAGTAATGGCATTATTTCAGCAGCTAACCACGTTGGAAAGCGTGATGTGCTGATTACAGATGATAGAACTGGAGTTCAGTGATGGCTCGCGTGATCGCAAAACATGACCATACCCACGGGAAATTATCAACAAAAACGGGGTTCTGTACGTCAGCTTTGGGCTGGGATTTTGTTCGTGCTGTGTGCACACATTTAATTTGTGTGGGTGTAATTTTTGTTGGGTCTGGCGCCATTGCAGATGAAATTACACGCGCAGAGGCTTGGTTCAATAAAATCAAATCCATTGAGGCAGATTTTGTTCAGGTCGCTTCAGATGGGACATCGGCTGAGGGCAAGTTATTATTCAGGCGCCCATCGCAGATGAAAATCACCTATCAAGATCAAGGCGGCAGTAAACGTTTGCAACTAATTACTAGCAAACTTTGGCTACATGTTGACCGGCCGGATGAGAGATTACTGACCAGTTATCCAGTATCAGAAACACCACTATCGTTAATTTTGGCAACAAAGGTAACACTGCGGCCCGATGGATATCAAACGCTGATCAAACCATCATCTGATGGTGTCGTGCAGATTCTGGTTGCCAAGGAAGAGGGGGAAGGCGCAGGCGAGCTCATCCTTGAATTTTCGGAAAAACCTTATCAGTTCAGGCGGTGGATTGTTGTGGATGCAGCGGGAATAGAAACTAGCGTAACTCTATTTAATCTTGCTTTTGACACACCCATTCCTAATGTGGCGTTCAAGCTACCCGCTTATCAGGTAGAAAATTGATTGAGACGCGCACAAGAGCTTATGACCAAACACAAAGCTCAGATTACATCATGGAACTGACTAAACATGATTACACGGGTTTCGACAGAGCAAACAGTTAGTCAGAGGCTCAAATGAAATGGATCGCGGTAGTATTCGTGAACTTTCTTCCTGAAACTGGTCAGTGGGAAATGCTCGATTATAGAGATAGGCATTTTAGCTCACAAACTGCTTGTGAACTCTATGTAATGGAGCATAAACAATTCTTTATTGATGAAGCCAACAAGGTTTTTCAACGGAATTGTAAAGACTATGTGATTAAGTGTCCGGATTTAGAGATGTTTAAGCGAAATATGACAGATAAAATACATCAGAAGGCATAAATGGGAGGTCACCAAAGGATGTCTATTAAAAAAGACTGGAAGTTCACTCATAGCGTCGCAGAAGAAGCCGAATGGAAGCCTGGACTTCGAAAAATTTTTGACTACAGAGACCTTGGCGTAAAAGATGGAACGAATGGTGATTTTGTAGCCCATGTGATCCGCCGTAATGATACAAAGGGCGTTGAT
>MDTG01196103.1_pt1 | contig 12500 bp, 10 predicted proteins | sample 811421 | NCBI WGS metagenome assembly MDTG01 (sample SAMN05326645, study PRJNA326480) | marine metagenome | isolation source: seawater | place: Pacific Ocean: South East | collected 2011 | reverse complement strand
TTAGGTATTTGTACAAAGTTAAAATACCACAACAGTCCAATCCACATTATAGCAACTACAACATGAAAAAATCTGAACAACCAACTCCAAAAAATTCTATCAATTGCAAAACCTTCGTTGTTTAAAAAAAGACCTAAAAATAACAGTATTGATATTCCAATTGATATATGAACAGTCTTAGAGAGAGAAGATAAAATTCTAATCATGAAAGAATAATATATTTATTTATAAATTAAGCAATTTTTTTTATTTCATTTTTAAGTATTTTCTTTAGGAACTGACCGGTGTAGCTCTCTGTCACACCTATAATTTCCTCAGGTTTTCCTTCGGCAATAATACTGCCACCTTTGGTACCACCATCTGGCCCCATATCAATTATATGATCGGCGGTTTTAATTACATCTAAATTATGCTCTATAACCACTACGGTATTCCCAGTAGCTACAAAAGTATGAAGAATTTCAAGTAATTTTTTTATATCATGTTGGTGTAATCCAGTCGTAGGTTCGTCTAAGATATATATAGTTCTTCCAGTAGATCTACGAGAAAGCTCCTTAGCTAATTTAATTCTTTGAGCTTCTCCACCCGATAACGTAGTAGCTTGTTGTCCTATTTTTATATAACCAAGACCAACTTTTTTTAATGTTAAAAGTTTACTTCTTATATTTGGAATATTTTCGAAGTAGTCACAACCCTCATCTACAGTCATATTTAAAACATCAGCAATACTTTTGTCTTTAAACTTAATCTCTAAAGTTTCCCTATTATATCTACTACCCTTACATTCATCGCATGTTATATATACATCTGGTAAGAAATGCATTTCGTAAGTAATTACACCATCACCTTCACAGGCTTCACACCTACCACCTTTAACATTAAATGAGAAACGTCCAGGTTTATATCCTCTACTTTTAGACTCTGGTAGAGATGTAAACCAGTCTCTAATAGGACCAAATGCACCAGTATATGTTGCGGGATTTGATCTCGGAGTTCTGCCAATAGGTGATTGATCAATATTTATGATTTTATCAATTAGTTCAATACCTTTAAAACTTTTAAAAGGCATAGGAATTTTTCTACTTTTATTATTATTTAAACTTAAATTTAGAGCATTGAATAAGGTTTGAAGTATAAGAGTTGATTTTCCACTACCCGAAACTCCTGTTACACAAGTAAAGCAACCAAAAGGTATTTTTAAATTTACGTTTTTTAAATTATTTCCACTAGCACCACCCAATTGTAAAAACCTTCCATTTTTTGCAAGCCTTCTATTTTTTGGTAATGGTATATATCTTTTGTTCGATAAATATTTTCCAGTAATACTATTCTCATTCTTTAAAATTTGATCGTAATTACCTTGAGCGACTACTTCGCCACCATTATTTCCTGCTTCAGGTCCTAAATCAATAATATAATCTGCACTCTCCATTGTTTCAGTGTCATGTTCAACTACAATTACTGTATTACCCAAATCTCTTAATCGTTTTAAAGCATTAATTAATTTAACATTATCTTTTTGATGAAGCCCTATAGATGGTTCATCTAATACATAAAGTACGCCCGTTAAACCTGATCCTATTTGAGAAGCTAACCTTATTCTTTGCGCTTCTCCACCTGAAAGAGTTGCTGACTCCCTTGATAGTGTTAAATAATCTAATCCTACATTTAGTAAAAAATTTAATCTTTCATTTATTTCTTTTAAAATATGTTCTGCAATTTTTAGGTCTCTTTGTTCCAAAGATTTGTCTAAGTTTTTAAACCATTTCTGTGCCTCTGTGATAGATTTTTCAGTCACTTCACTTATGTGCAAGTTATCAATTTTTACACACAAAGCCTCTTCTTTTAATCTATGACCGTTGCACGACTCACATTTAGTATCTGATTGATATTGTGAAATTTCTTCTCTTTTCCAATCACTATCAGTCTCTAGATATCTTCTTTCTAAATTATTGATTACTCCTTCAAATGTCTTTTTATGAGAATATTTTTCATATCCATCGTCATAACTAAATTTTACTTCTTCATCATCAGATCCATAAAGTATAATATCTTTAATCTTTTTTGGTAATTTCTCCCACTTATCATTAATTGAAAAATTAAAATGTTTTGCCAACGATGATAGAGTTTGAGCATAATATAAACTTGATGATTTTGACCAAGGTTCTATTGCACCATCTGCTATAGTTTTTTTTTCATTAGGAATAACTAACTGTGGATCCACATTTAATTTTATGCCTATACCTTCACATTCTTCGCAGGCTCCATAGGGACTATTGAATGAAAATAATCTTGGCTCTATTTCTTCAATTGTAAATCCACTTTCTGGACACGCAAATTTTGAAGAAAATATTATTTTTTCTAATTTACGAAACTTAACGGGTAATGTTTCATTTTCGTATTCTACATGAAGTAACCCATTAGACAAATTTAAGGCTGTTTCAATACTTTCGGCCAACCTGTTTCCTAAAGATGAATTAATAACAATCCTATCAACCAATATAGAAATATCATGTTTGATTTTCTTATTAATTTCAGGAACTTTTTCTATATCATAAAGTTTTCCATCAATTTTAATTTTCCTAAAACCTCTTTTTTTAAAACTCAAAATTTCTTTTTTATATTCTCCTTTTCTTCCCCTGACGACAGGTGAATATAGATAAACAGTAGATTTTTTTGGTATTTCTTTAATCTTATCAACCATTTGTGTTATGGTTTGTGATTGTATTTTTTTTCCTGTGAATGGCGAATAGGGAATACCTATCCTAGCATATAAAACTCTCATATAATCGTAAATTTCTGTTACGGTAGCAACAGTGGATCTTGGATTTTTTGATGTATTTTTTTGTTCAATTGATATCGCAGGGCTTAATCCTTCTATAAGATCAACATTAGGTTTTTTCATCTTATCTAAAAACTGTCTTGCGTATGCAGATAAACTTTCCACATATCTTCTTTGGCCTTCAGCATATATAGTATCAAAAGCTAAAGATGATTTTCCTGAACCAGAAAGCCCAGTTATTACAACAAATTTCTCCTTTGGAATAGTTAAGGAAATATTTTTTAAATTGTGTTCTTTTGCGCCTTTAATAACTATGTTTTTGAGCATATTTTTTGTTGCTTTAAATAAATAAAATTAATATTCAATCTAAATTGTGATATAAATAAATATATAAATTTAAATCATCAACAAAATATTATGGCTGGAAGTTTAAATAAAGTATTATTAATTGGTCGTTTAGGCGCAGATCCTGAAGTAAAGCAAATGGTAAATGGTAAAAGTGTTGCACGTTTAAGTTTAGCTACAAGTCAGTCATGGAAGGATAAAAATACTGGTGAAAAAAAAGAAAAAACCGAATGGCACCGTATAGTTGTATTTAATGAAGGACTAGTAAATGTAGTGAAACAGTATTTAAAAAAGGGCGCTCAAATTTATGTTGAAGGCCAAATTTCAACTCGAAAATGGAAAGATGAACAATCAGGACAAGACAAGTATTCTACAGAAGTAGTGATCCAAGGTTATAACTCATCTTTAACTATGCTTGGCGGTGGCAATTCTAATAATATTTCAAATCAAACTGCAAATCAGCAAACAGATGAATTATCTCAGTCCAATCCCAATGACTTAGATGATGAAATTCCATTTTAGCTTTTATGCAAAAAATTGAAAATTCTAAAAGTATAAATATAAAACCTATAGCAATGTATGATGAAATGAGTTCATCATATTTATCATACGCAATGAGTGTGATAGTTAGTAGGGCGCTTCCTGATATTAGAGATGGTTTGAAGCCCGTCCATAGAAGAATTATTTTTGCAATGTACAAAGGAGGTTTTGATTGGACAAAGCAATTTAGAAAATCAGCTAGAATTGTTGGAGATGTTATAGGTAAATATCATCCACATGGCGATCAGGCTGTTTATGATGCATTAGTTAGAATGGTACAAGATTTTTCAATGAGCTTACCTTTGATTGATGGCCAAGGAAATTTTGGATCTATTGATGGTGATCCACCAGCAGCAATGAGATATACTGAGACTAAACTAGCAAAAATTTCAGAATTTCTAATTAATGATATTGAAAAAAATACAGTTAATTTCAAAAGTAATTATGACGAAACTGAAAAAGAACCAGTTGTCTTGCCAGCTCAATATCCAAATTTATTAGTAAATGGTGCTGGAGGTATAGCAGTTGGTATGGCAACAAGTATACCACCTCATAATCTTGGTGAGGTTATAAATGGTACTTTAGCTTTGATAAATAATAAAGATATTAAAATTTCAGAATTAATGAAGCATATTCCTGGTCCAGATTTTCCAACCGGTGGCACTATAATTGGTAAGAACATTATTAAGGAGGGCTATAAAGTAGGAAGAGGTTCTTTTAAAATAAGAGGTGATATAAATATAGAGCAAAGAAGTGGTGGAAAAGAAAGAATTGTAATTACATCTATTCCTTATCAAGTAAATAAATCAACTTTAAATGAACGTATAGTAGAACTTGTTAGAGAAAAAAAAATAGAAGGAATAAGTGACATAAGGGATGAGTCCAATAGAGAAGGTATAAGAGTTTCAATAGATCTTAGAAGAGGTGTTGAACCAGAAACAGTAAAACGACAATTATATAAATTTACTTCAATTGAAAGTTCATTTGGATTTAATACATTAGCAATCGTTGATCAAAAACCTAAGACATGCAACCTTAAAGAATTTTTAGAACATTTTTTAAAGTTTAGACAAGATGTTGTAATTAAAAAAACCAAACATGATTTAAAAAAAGCAGAAGATAGAGCACATATCTTGATTGGATTATCAGTTTCAGTAGAAAACTTAGATAAAGTTATAAAAATAATTAGATCATCAAAAACCCCTGAAGATGCAAAAAAAATACTTTTGTCAAATAAGTGGAAAATAAATAAATCTTCAAAATTTATAAAATTAATCGAGAATAAAAATGTAAAAAATTCCTACTCCCTGACCGAACAGCAAGTAGTATCAATATTAGATCTTAGACTTCAAAAATTAACAGCTTTAGGAATTAATGAGATTGAAGTTGAGATAAAAAAACTTTCAGAATTTATTATTAAGTATAAAAAAATTATAAATTCTAAAAAAGAACTTATGAATGTTATTAGCAATGAATTAAAAAATATTAAAGAAAAGTTCTCTGTAGAAAGAAGAACTAAAATTATTGATGCTGTTTTAAATTATGATATTGAAGAAACTATACAAAAAGAATCTGTTTTAATTACTGTTACTTTACAAGGATATATCAAAAGAGGATCCTTAAGTGCTGTTAAGCAACAAAAAAGAGGTGGCAAAGGAAAATCCGGCATTAAAACTCGACAAGAAGATTCGGTAGTTCAAACGCTGTCTGTAAACACACATACTTCAGTATTATTTTTTTCAACTGAGGGTCTTGTATATAAAGTAAAGGCCTGGAAAATCCCCGAAGGATCAGCCAATTCTAAGGGAAAATCATTATTTAACATATTACCATTAAAAAATCATCAGACCATAAGTTCAATTATGCCATTTCCTGAGGATCAATCTCAATGGAAAAATATGCAAATAGTATTTGCTACAAGTCAAGGTAAAATACGAAAAAATAACTTAGAAGATTTTCTCTCAATTAATTCATCAGGAAAAATTGCAATGAAATTAGACAATAATGATAAAATTATTGGTGTAAAAATTTGTAAGGATGATCAAGATATTGTATTAAGTACCAAATTTGGAAAATGTATTAGATTTGAGTCTAAAAAACTTAGAGTTTTCAAAGGAAGATCCTCTAAAGGTATAAGAGGTATAAATCTCGCTGATAATGATAGCATTATTTCACTTTCAATATTGGATCATGATATCAATAAAAAAAATGGAAAATTTAGCAAAGATGAAAAATCTGAAACTAAAGCTAAACAAAAATTTATACTTGCTATTTCAGAGAATGGATATGGAAAAAGAACTTCACATTATGATTTCAGGGTAACAAATAGAGGTGGAAAAGGCATAATAGGTATAATTAATTCCTCAAGGAACGGAAATATTTCAGCCTCCTTTCCTGTTGACGAAGGTGATGAAATACTAATTTCAACAAACGCGGGTAGGGTAATAAGAGTTGCGGTGAAAGAAATAAGAATTGCGGGTAGAAATACACAAGGTGTTAGAATAATTAAACTGTCAGGTGATGAAAAGGTTGTATCAGCAATTAAAATTGATGATAATTTACTATAATGAGTAAAAATATTTTATACCCTGGAACTTTTGATCCAATAACATATGGGCATATAGATTTAATTAAAAAAGCACTAAAAATAGCTGACAAAGTTATTGTAGCAATCTCATCAAATGGATATAAAAATTATTTGTTTGACGCTCAAGAAAGATTAAATTTAGTCAAACATTCACTTTATAAAGATTTAAAAATAAAACCAAGCAAAGTTGAAGTTGTTATATTTAATAGCCTTACAACAGACCTTTGTAAAAAAAAAAAATCTAAAATAATTTTGAGAGGTCTTAGGGCGGTATCTGATTTTGAGTACGAATTTCAGTTAGCAGGGATGAATAGGAAACTTGATAATTCGATTGAAACAATTTTTTTGATGTCTGATTTTGAAAATCAAATAATTTCTTCAAGATTTGTTAAGGAAATAATTGAACTAGGTGGTGATATAAAAAAATTTACTACAAAAAGTGTTGTAACTGCTCTTAAAAACAAATATGCGTAAAATATTTTTTGTATTTCTATTAATATTAATAACTAACAATATAAAAGCAAAGGAGAACATAATGATATTAAAATTAAAAGATGGTGATGTTGAAATTAAATTATTTAAGGATACTGCACCAAATCATGTTGAAAGAATACAAACTCTAGCAGATGAAGGTTTTTATGATAATGTAGTTTTTCATAGAGTTATAGACGGATTTATGGCACAAACGGGCGATGTTCAATTCGGTAATTCATCATCAAAAGATTTTGATATTAATAAAGCAGGTATGGGTGGATCTAAATTACCAGATCTAAAAGCAGAGTTTAATAATTTACCTCATACAAAAGGAACACTTTCCATGGCCAGATCTTCAGATCCGGACAGTGCAAATAGTCAGTTTTTTATATGTTTCGAGGATGCTCCGCATCTTGATAGAAATTATACTGTTTTTGGTAAAGTAATCAAAGGAATGGAATTTGTTATGAATATTAAAAGAGGTGATGGACCAAATGGTTCTGTTTCAGATCCAGATAAAATAATTAGCTTTAAATCGAAATAATATGCAAAATGTCATTAAAAAAATTTTCATTCAAGATTACACATAATGACAATGAATCTCGTTCCGGCTTAATAGAAACTCATAGAGGCAATATAGAAACTCCTGTATTTATGCCAGTAGGCACTCAAGCCACTGTAAAAGCTACATTCATTGACGACATAATAAAAACTGGATCGAAAATTATATTATCCAATACATATCACTTAATGTTAAGACCTGGTGTTGATAGAATAATTTCTGCTGGAGGATTACATAATTTTATGAACTGCAATATACCAATATTAACCGACTCCGGTGGGTTTCAGGTGATGTCCTTATCAAAATTTGCGAAAATAGATAAAGAAAAAGGCGCAATTTTTAAATCTCATATAGATGGAAAAAAATTTATTTTAAGTCCTGAAGAAAGCATAAGAATACAAAAGGGTTTAGACTCAGATATTCTAATGGTAATGGATGAATGTCCAAAAAAAACCGATGATAAAAAAATAATTTCAAATTCAATGAAATTATCTATGTATTGGGCTTCTAGATCTAAAGATGCATTTGGAGATTTAAAACATAAAGCTTTGTTTGGTATCATACAAGGAGGTTTATTTGATGATCTTAGAAAAGAGTCATTAGAAAGTCTCCAAAAAATTAGTTTTGACGGTTATGCTGTAGGAGGTCTAGCCGTAGGTGAGAATCAGGATGAAATGTTTAAAGTATTAGATGGAATAACAAAACATATGCCTATAAATAAACCACGATATTTAATGGGCGTAGGCACTCCATCAGATATCTTAGGTGCTGTTAAGAGGGGAATTGATATGTTTGATTGTGTAATGCCAACAAGATCTGGCAGAACAGGTCTAGCATTTACATGGAATGGTAGAATTAATATTAGAAATTCTAAATATCAGAATGATAATTCTCCATTAGATGAAAATTGTAATAAATTCAATTTAAACAAGTATTCTAAAAACTATATAAACCATTTATTTAATACTAATGAAATACTTGCATCAATGATACTTACATTGCATAATATTAATTTTTATCAAGAATTGATGCAATCAATAAGAGATAATATTAAAAAGGGTACCTTTAATAAGTTTTTTGACCAATATTTTAATAAACTCTGATCCTTTTACACATTGATTATATTTAAAAAAACTCTATAAGGATCAACTTTAGGGCCGTTAGCTCAGTTGGTAGAGCAATTCCCTTTTAAGGAATGGGTCGTTGGTTCGAGTCCAACACGGCTCACCATTATTATCTATGTTATAATTGGTGGATATTTAAGTGTAACTTCATTAATCCAATCATTTATTTGTTTAATTCTATTTGATGATGATGGATGAGTACTAAAAAACTCGGGAGGTTCTTTACCTTTATTAGCTTCTTTCATTCTCTCCCAAAGTTTAATCGTCTCTCTTATGTCATAACCTGATAGAGAAGAAAATATTAAACCAAGATAATCAGCTTCAGTTTCTTGTTTTCTTGTAAAAGGATTCATAAGACCTAATTGAGATATCATTCCAACTGTATCCATCCCAGTAGTTCTGTTTACTTTACTAAGTTTTCCTCCAGTTAAAATATCAGTAATTTGAACAGTTGTATTAATAAGGGCACCTCGGCTAGCTCTTTCAACCGAGTGTTTAGCAACAGCATGTGCAATTTCATGTCCCATAACTGCGGCTAGACCATTTTTATTTTTTGTAACATCTAATATTCCAGTGTAAACAGCAATTTTACCACCAGGCATACACCAAGCATTTTTCATTTTTTTATTATCTATTAAAATATATTCCCATTGAAAATTAGTAGTTGGATCAGCAATATTTGATGTATAAAAATATTCTCCTATCGCATCTTCTATCCTTGATCCAATTTCCTTAATTTGATTGATTTGCTTACCGTCTTTAATTAGTTTTTCCTTATCTTTTATTTTTTCATAAATTTGAGCAGCTTGAGCATTTAATTTAGCTTCAGGTATGATTCGTAATTGTTTTCTTTCAGTTATTGGTACAGATGCACATGAATTTAACATAAACCCACCACAACTACAGCCTATATATTTAATAAATTTTCTTCTATTCATCTTGATTTAAAATTATAATATAAATATACAATATTTATTTAATGAACTTAAACAATAAAATTTTGGCTTTTTTATTTATAATAGCTATTTTGTTTGTTGTTTATTCTAGTTATTAACTACTATGGTAAAAAATAAAAAAAAAATTTCCATAACAGCAAAAGTAAGAAATTATTTTTTAACTGGCGTCGTTGTATTAATTCCAATTGGTATTACACTTTATTTGACTAAATTTATAATTGGAATATCATCCAATATAATACCTACAAAAATTAATCCAAATAATTATTTACCGTTTTCAATACCAGGTTTGGAAATTATAATCTCCTTAATTATAATAACTTTAATTGGCGGATTATCATTATCGTTTTTAGGAAAAAAGGTTTTAAATTTAATAGATGACTTATTTAAAAAAATTCCTTTTTTAAGAACTATATATTCTGCTATTGTTCAAATGACTGATACTTTTACAAAAAAAGATACTGATAAGAAAAGTGTAGTTATTGTGGAATACCCAAGAAAAGGTTGTTGGGCAGTAGGCTTTGCTACAAAGAAAAATAAAACAGAAATTTCAAAAAAAACAAATAAAAATTTAATAAATGTTTTTCTTCCAACAACACCTAATCCAACGAGTGGTTTTTTATTAATGTTTCCTGAGGATGAGGTAATTTATTTAGATATGACTTTTGAGGAAGCTTCTAAATTTATAGTTTCAGCCGGTACATCGACTCCCTCAAACTAAACAATATCATTTATTATATCAGCTCTATCGTACAGTTTTATCAAAGGAAGATATTTATCTAGATTTTCATTTTTATATTCAATTCTTTTAATTTCCTGTTCAGCCAAGATGAAGAGCTCTTCGTTTAAAATTGGATCTGCTAGTCTAAAACTTTGTGCACCGCTTTGTTTAAATCCTAACAAATCGCCATAACCTCTTAACTTCATATCTTCCTCTGAAATTTTAAAACCATCATTTGTACTTTTTAAAATATTTATCCTTTTTTTTGCATTATCGCTTAAATTTTTTTTAAACATAAGAATACAGTAGGAATCTTTATTTCCTCTACCAACTCTACCTCTCAATTGATGTAATTGAGAAAGACCAAACTTATTTGCATTTTCAATTACTATTACATTTGCATTTGGAAAATCAATACCTACTTCAATCACGGTTGTTGATACCAAAATGTCAATTTTTTTGTTTAAAAAATCAAGTAAAATTTTTTCCTTTTCATCCTTATTAAGAAGTCCATGTAGTAGACCAACTCTCTCATTAAATTTTTTTTTTAAATTTTCATATCTTTTAACCGATGATTGATGATCTACTTTTTTGGACTCTTCAATTAAAGGACATACCCAAAAAATTTGATTGTCATTTTCGATTTCTTTATTAACAAAACTTATTATTTCATCAATTTTATTTTCTAGTTTACTATATGTTTGAATATACTTACGTTCTTTTGGTTTATTTTTAATAATTGATGTATCCATATCACCAAAAATAGTCATTATCATAGTTCTTGGTATTGGTGTTGCCGACATTACAAGTACATCGCAGTTTTTACCACCTTTGTCAGATAATTTCTTTCTTTGTTTTACGCCAAATTTATGTTGTTCATCAATAATTATAAGACCAAGTTTATAATAATTAATTTTTTTTTGAAATAACGAATGAGTTCCAATTAATAAATTTACTTTATTTTCACTTAAATCTTTTAATATTTTTTTTCTTATTTTGGGTTCTGTTTTACTGGTCAATAAACTTATATTTATATTTTTACCTAATATTTTTTTTGCTAGCTGATAATGTTGATTTGCTAATATTTCTGTTGGTGCCATAAACCCAACCTGAAAATTACTCGAAATAACATTTGAACAAGCAACCATAGCAACGATAGTTTTTCCACTACCCACATCTCCTTGCAATAAACGAAACATTTTACTTTCAGATCTAAGGTCAGAATTAATTTCACTTATTGCTTTTTCTTGATCATTCGTAAGTTTAAAGTTTATATTATTTTTTATAGTATTTAGTTTACTGTCATCAAATTTTTTTTTAATTTTTTTTGTTTTTTTAATTGCTTTTCTTATTTTTGAATTAATTAAAAAAGTGGATAAAATTTCATCAAAAATTAATCTATTAAGAAAACTCCCTTTTTTTTTTATATTTTTAGGATTATGAAGTTGAAAAACAGCTTCCTTCCAAGATATATTATTAAATTTTTTAGATATATCTTTACTTAACCATTCTTGTAAATCCGGTATATTTTCAAGTACATTACTTATTATTTTATTGTATATTTTTTCATTTAAACCCTCGGTAAGCTTATAGCTGGTAAAAATTTTTTTAATTGAGTTTTGATTTGTTGTTATGTGAGTTGGATTAATAATCTGATATTTTTTATTAAAATAGCCAATCTTTCCGCTGATTATAACTCTTGATTTTAATGGAAGAATTTTTTTTATATAACCTTCGTAGCTATTAAAAAAAACACATTCTAATTTTCCTGTTTCATCTTCACAAAAGACTCTTTTAGGAATATTTTTAATACGGGGAAAATTATATTTTTTAATATCTACAGAAACTGTTTGAATTTTTCCAATTTGTAACTCATTAATTTTTCTCAAATTTGTTCTATCCACAAAATCTCTGGGTAAATTCCACAATAAGTCGAAAATGGTATTAATATTTTTTCTTCTTAATAAATTTTCTGTTTTATTACCTACTCCTTTTATAGTATTAATATCAGCTAATAAGTATTCATAATTTGTCATAATTTATTTATACAACCATGTCCCAAAATAAAGAAGATCTTAAAAATAAAATTATTTACCGAGCTTCATATAGAGGAACAAAGGAAATGGACAAGTTAATGATTGCTTTTGTCAACTTTGTTTTAAAAGATATTACTGATGAACAGCTATTAACGCTAGATGAATTTGTTAATTTTGATGACGAAGTATTAAAATCTTTAAAAAAAAATGAATCATTAAAAGTGAAAGATAATGCTAAAATGATTGAAATAATAAAAAAATTTCAAAATTTTATTTTATAATGGCGGAGAGACTGGGATTCGAACCCAGGAAAGAGTTGCCCCTTTGCCGGTTTTCAAGACCGGTGCTTTCAACCGCTCAGCCATCTCTCCGT
>MDTG01191569.1_pt1 | contig 12500 bp, 13 predicted proteins | sample 811421 | NCBI WGS metagenome assembly MDTG01 (sample SAMN05326645, study PRJNA326480) | marine metagenome | isolation source: seawater | place: Pacific Ocean: South East | collected 2011 | reverse complement strand
TGTTGTTCTTGCACCTTCAGCATTTTCTAAAACTTTAGCTTGGCTACCTTCCATAATAGCTACACATGAGTTTGTTGTTCCAAGATCTATTCCAATTATTTTGCTCATAATATTACATTATTTCATATAAGGATTAATTTTTATTCTACAAGTTGTTGAAATCATTATTTCGACTCTCAATTCTCTATATTTTCCTCATCTTTTTTATCTTTATTTACAGATTTTTTTGATACACCTACTAATGAAGGTCTTAATAATCTGTTTCCAATAATAAAACCTTTTTGTATCTCCTGGACTATTGTTCCAGGGTCTTTTTTGTTATCCTCAATTTCCATCATAGCTTGATGATAATTTGGGTCTAACTTCTTATTTAAACTATCGATTGGCTTAATATTATTTTTAGAAAAAATTGATATTAAATCTTTATTTATTATATCAAGATGCTCCAAAGTTTTTTTTAACGCTTCCGAATTTTTTAAAGTTTCATCTTCTTCTAAAATTTTTTTTGATCTATCTAAATTGTCTAATAAACTTAATGCTTCTTTTGCAAAAGCAAATCCACCATATTCAAAAGCATCTTCCTTTTCTTTTTCAAACCTTCTTCTTTGGTTTTCCATTTCAGCAAATGTTCTGGTGAGTTTATCTTCAAGATCTAGAATTATTTCCTCTGGTGTTTTCTCGTTTTCTAAATCCTTCACGTCTGATGTAACTTCTGTAGTTTCAGTTTTATTCTCAGAATTTTTACTATCAGACTGTGAGGTATCTATTTTTTCTACCTCATTTTCAGGTATATTCGCGTCGGGTTTTTGGTTTTGCTCTTTTTCCATGTAGTCATATATGGTAAGAAAATTTAATATTTCTAGATGCAAAATAAAAAAATAAAAGAATTACTCATAGGCACAAATAATGTAGGAAAATTAAAAGAAATCAGAGATTTGTTACCAAAAAGCATCAAGACATATTCAACGTCTGACTACAAGTTGAAAAGTCCTATTGAAAATGGAAAAACCTTTAAGGCAAATTCTTTAATAAAGTCTAAATATTTTTCAAAAAAAACAAAACTAGTATGTATTGCAGATGATTCTGGATTAGAGATTGACCTTTTAAATAAAAAACCCGGAATTTATTCGGCTAGATGGGGTGGTAAAGATTTAAACTTTAAGAAAGCTATTAAAAAAGTTTACAAAGAATTAAGTAAAAAGGATAAAAATTGGAAAAAAAAAAGAATTAAGGCAAGATTTATATGTGCTCTTTCAATTTCTTTTTTGAATAAAAAAATTGCGTGCGTTATAGGAAAGATTGAAGGAAAAATTTCAACAAAACCAAAAGGTAAAAATGGCTTTGGGTATGACCCAATTTTTATTCCATTAAATAGAAAAAAAACATTTGGTGAAATGAGCTCATTACAGAAATATAAATTAGATCATCGATTTTTAGCATTTAAAAAAATTAAAAAATTTCTTTAATTTTACCTTCTTTTACTTCGTAAAAATTTAACTTATGATTTATTTTATTATCTTTAATTTCGAAAATACCAATTTTACCTTTAAAAGAATTCTTTTTTTTAAACAATTTTTCAATTTCTATTAAATTATTACTTAAAGATAAATAATAAATTAAACCAATTAAATCGTAACTCAACAATGATAAGTAATTTGGATATTCATCAAATTCTTTATAAAACTTTTTTTCAAAGTTTTCTAAGCTTTCCTTATTAATAGATGGATAATAAACTGGCTGTATTGTTTTTTCTTTTAAGATACTTTTATCAAACCATTGATTTAAGGTGATAAAAATTTTTTTTTTTGGAGATACATCAGTATATAAAAGAGAAGTAATAACACTCTTTAAGCTTTCATCAAAATCAGAAATAATGACCGAGTCAAAATTTACATTTCCAATTGTGTATCTTTTTTTTAATTTTTCCAGCTGCTTTTCTTTATCTATTAAATCTGACTCTTCAACTCTTTTGATTTCATCTAATAAATTTTGTTTTCTAACTTTATAATTTGTAATTTTTTCAATTTGGGCAGTTAATTTTGTTGGTTCTGTATCGTAAATATGATGTTTGTGAATTTTAATTTTTGATTGAAGTAACCCTTTTTTAATCTCTGACTCATAGTTTTGTTTGGGTGTTAATAAAATTGTTTTTTTTAATTCATTTTTTTTGATAAATTTCTTTATAGTATTTAGTTGTGAAGTGGCATTAACGCCAGCACTGATAACATTTTCAGGAAGATTAATAGTTTTATTTGTAAAAGATAAAAAAATTATTTCCTCTATTTCATCTAAATAAGCTAAACTTTCATAAAAAATTGGGCCAACAACTATTTTTACTCCAATATTTTTTAATTCAGTCGCAGATTTTATTGTTGTATTTGGATTTGAGTTTGTATCTTTAGGATAAATTTCAATTTTATCAGAATTTATATCATTCAAAGCGACTCTCACAGATTTAATTATTTGTTGACCCAACTCCTTATTTTTACCGGTCATAGGCACTAACAGACCAACTTTAATTTTTTCATTAGCTAAAACTTTTAAATTGCCAATTAAAAAAAAGTTTATTAATAAAATTGAAATAATTTTAAAAAATTTATGCATTTTAGTGATATTATAATATCTTATTTGATATTATGGACAAATATTCTCAACCCAATGATCAAGAATTAAAAAAAGGCCTTTACATAGTGTCAACTCCAATTGGAAATTTGGGGGATATAACTTTAAGAGCCATAGAAACATTAAAAAGATCTGATTATATATTGTGTGAAGATACAAGGGTTTCAAAAACCTTACTTGCCAAATATGATATAAGATCAAAGCTTATTTCAAATCATAAATTTAATGAAAAAAAAAATATTACAAAAATCATAGGTTTATTGAAAGATGGCCTTATCATTTCATTAATTTCAGATGCGGGCACACCTGGTATTTCAGATCCAGGAATGATTTTAGTTAATGAATGTAAAATAAATAATTTAAATATTACTCCTATCCCGGGGCCATCGTCAGTTTTATCTGCTATTTCAATTAGTGGATTTTCTGAAAAATTTTTTTTTTATGGTTTTATACCAGAAAAAAAAAGTTTATTAAAAGATGATTTTGAAGATTTATCCAATCTAGATGCTTCAATTGTCTTTTTTATTTCACCAAAAAAATTCAAAAAAACAATTCCGATTTTACAAAAAAACTTTTATGGGAGAAAAATTGTTATTTGTAGAGAAATGACCAAATACTATGAAGAATTTTTAAGAACTGATGTAGATAAACTAGATAAAATTAATTTTGAATTAAAAGGTGAGTTAACAATTGTTATTTCTGAGAAATTTATTAAAAAAAATAGCTCAAAAAGTATTGATAAATCAGATAAAAGAATTATTAGTAAAATGATAAATACATTTACTGTAAAAGAAATTGTGAATTTTTTAAATTTAAATACAAAAAAATCAAAAAAAGAAATTTATAATTATTGTATTAAGTTAAAAAATGAAAAATAATTTTTTTCTTATCCTATTTTTGAGTTTTATTTTGTCAGGTTGTATTGGCGTATCCTCAAAAGGTATATTTGGTACTGGAGTAAGTGTAGCATTTGATCCAAGATCAGTGGGTACTCAGATTGACGATTCTATAATGCAGAAAAGTTTGACAGCTAAAATTTTACTCGTCAATAAGAAATATTTTCTGTCGGTTAAGTCAAAAGTTTTGGATGGAAGAATTTTTTTAACTGGAAAAGTTGATGATCCCGAGGAAAAACTTAAACTAACAAAGCTAGCCTGGGAAACTTTGGGGGTAAGATCAGTAAGAAATGACATTAAGATTAAGCAAAAATTTAATTTTAAACAATCTGCTAAAGATATTTTAATTACTTCCCAATTAAGAACTGCATTAATTCTTAACAAAGAGATCAAAGCTACAAATTATCAAATAGATACTTATAAACAAAAAATTTATCTTTACGGTATTGCTATGAACAGTGATGAGAAAAATTTAGTTATAAAAGAAGCAAAAGAAATTTTAGATGTCAAAAATATTATCGCAAGTATTATGTTAGTTGAAGACTTAAGAATTCAAAAACAATAATTTATTTTTTGTAATTAATTACATCTGCAGAGTACGCAGCAATGGATGCTAAATTTAGAATCTCTGATGTAGATGATCTTAAAGGAGCTATCTCTATTGGTAATCCAAGTCCAATTAATAATGGACCTATAACTTTTGCTCTACTCATAGATTTTATCATTTTATAAGAAATAGCTGCACTATGTTGGCTCGGCATTATCAAGACGTTTGCATTCCCAACTATATCTGAAAATGGGTAAAGCTCTTTATACATTTCTTCTAACGCAACATCTGGCTGCATCTCCCCATCAAATTTAAAATCAACACTTTTATTTTTCAAAATTTCCACTGCATCACTTATTCTTTTAGTTCTGTCAGTTACTGGTTGACCAAAGGTTGAATGAGATAAAAAGGCAACTTTAGGATCAAAACCAAAAAGTTTTACAACTCTTGCAGCAGACATTGCCATATCAGCCAATTGTTTAGCATCTGGGTATTCTATAACTGAAGTATCACAAATAAATATTGTTTTACCTCTATTCACAATTAGATTTAAACCAAACATTATCTCGCCAGCCCTTGGTTCAACAACTTTAGTTATTTTTTGAAGTGATGAAGAGTATCGTCTAGTATTTCCAGTTATCATTGCATCTGCATCACCATTAGCGACCATACAAGAAGACCAAATAACTCTGTCATTTCTGATAAGTCTATCACAATCCCATTCTAACATGCCTTGTTCTCTTTGAAGTTTTTTAAACAAATATTGAACGTATTTTTCTCTTTTAGATTTATCTTTAGAATTTACAATTTCGATATCAAAGTTTTCATTGTAACCAATTTTTTTTATTTGTTCTTTAATTAATTCCTCTTTTCCAACTAAGATTGGTACTCCTAAATTTGAATTTTTAAAAGCTATCGCTGCTTTGAGCATATTTTCATCTTCTCCATCTGCAAAAACAACTTTCTTTAATTTTTTTTTAATATAATTGTTTATACCCTGCATAATAGTTACTGTAGGATCCAACCTTTGCTTAAGCTGATCTTTATAGTTTTCAAAATTATCTATCTTAACTCTTGCAACCCCAGTTTCTATGGCTGCTCTAGCTACAGCCGCAGGAATTACACTTATCAATCTTGGGTCAAATGTTGATGGAATAATATACTCCTTACCATAATGTGGTCTTTCACCTCCCATTGCAGCAACAACCTCATCTGGAACATCTTCTTTAGCTAAATTTGCGATTGCATGTGCAGCAGCAATTTTCATTTCTTCATTAATTGTTTTTGATCGAACATCTAATGCTCCTCTGAAAATATAGGGAAAACCTATAAGATTATTTACTTGATTAGGATAATCAGATCTACCAGTAGCTATTATTGCATCATCCCTTATCTCCTCAATTTCTTCAGGAGTAATCTCTGGATCTGGATTTGCACAAGCAAAAATAATAGGATTTACTGCCATTAGTTTTACCATATTTTTTGTTAAAGCACCCTTTGCTGACAAGCCTAAAAAAACATCTGCATTTTTTATTGCATCATTTAGAGTTCTTGCTTTTGTTTCAATAGCGTGGCTTGATTTCCACTTATTAAGTTTTTCTCTTCCTTTAAAAATCACTCCAGTCCGATCAATCATTGTAATATTCTTTTGGGGGACACCACTTTTTTTAAATAAATTAGTGCATGCCATTGCGGAAGCTCCAGCGCCATTTACTACTATTTTGATCTTATCAATAGCTTTTTTACTTATATCGAGTGCATTTATTAAAGCTGCAGTTGTAATAATAGCTGTACCATGCTGGTCATCATGAAAAACAGGTATATCTAAGATTTTTTTTAATTTTTCCTCAATAATAAAACAATCAGGAGCCGCTATATCTTCAAGATTTATTCCTCCAAAACTTGGTGCAAAATTTTTAATACTATTAACAATTTCATTTGGATCATTTGAGTCGATCTCAAGATCTATAGAGTCTATGTCTGCAAACCTTTTAAATAATACTGCTTTACCTTCCATTACTGGCTTTGAGGCTAAAGCACCTAAGTTTCCCATTCCTAAAATCGCCGAACCATTACTTATGACTGCAACAAGATTTCCTTTACTTGTATAATCAAATACTGTTTCAGGATTGTTACTGATAGCGCGAACTGGGGCAGCAACTCCGGGAGAATAAGCCAAAGCAAGATCTCTTTTAGTAGTCATATTTTTTGATGAAGAAATTTCAATCTTACCCGGCTTTTTATAGCGATGAAAATCTAAAGCCTCTTTATCTGTGTAATGACTAATTTTTGTTTTTTTCATTTAAGCTAATTAGGTGTACAAATGGGGTAAAATTAAGACTAATATGATTTATGAACTTAGTTAAGTCAACAGGGACTTTTAGCTTTTATACAATAATCAGCAGAATTCTTGGTTATTTGAGAGATGTTTTGATTGCAATCTTTCTTGGAACAAGTTTTTTAGCAGATGCTTTTTTTGTAGCTTTTAGAATACCAAATACTTTTAGAAGACTATTTGCAGAAGGGACTTTTAATGCAGCATTTGTGCCAAGTTATACTTCTGTATTAGCTAAAGGCAAAAAAAAATCAGATTTGTTTGCAAATGAAATTTTCAACTTATTGTTCCTTGGGTTATTATTTTTAGTATTGATTGTTGAGCTATTTATGCCAATTTTTGTAAGCTGGATAGCGCCAGGATTTGTAGATGATAGTGAAAAAATAAAATTAGCTACTAATTTAACTAGAATTACCTTTCCCTTTTTACTGTTTGTTAGTCTATCATCATTTTTTGCAGCAATATTGAATTCTCATAATAAATTTGCTGCTGCTTCTGGAGCACCGATTATCTTGAACTTGACTCTAATTATAATTTTATTAGTAGGAAAATACTTAAATGATGAACTTGTTTTTTATTTATCTTATGGTGTGTCAGTCGCTGGTCTATTACAATTATTTTTTTTATTTAAATTTGTTAAAAAATACTACTCACTTAAATTTACTTATAATTTTAAGATAAGTAAAAATACAAAATTTTTTTTTAAAAAACTTTTACCTAGTATTTTTTCATCAGGAGTAGTCCAAATAAATATATTGGTTGGCACTATAATTGCATCATTTCAAGCAAGTGCTGTATCTTATTTGTATTATGCCGATAGAATTTATCAAATTAATCTAGCAATTGCAGGAATTGCAATAGGAGTAGTAGTACTACCTCAGCTATCAAAACATGTATATCTAAAAAGAAAAAGTAAAATTCTTAAAATTCAAAATAAAGCTTTAGAGCTGAGTATGTTTTTAAGTTTACCGGCATCAGTGGCTTTAATAATTGGTTCTGAGGAAATTATTTCTGGCTTATTTGGATATGGTTCTTTTGATATTACAGCAGTGCGAAATTCAGCAAATGCTCTTTATTATTTTGGTCTGGGTTTGCCAGCTTTTGCACTTATAAAAGTATTTTCAACTTTTTTCTTTGCAAATAATAATACAAAAATTCCATTTTTAATTTCATTAGCATCTGTAATCATGAATATTTTGATAAGTGTTTATTTTTTTAGAGATATAGGTTTTATCATAATTCCAATAGCAACGTCAATTTCATCATGGGCTAATTCAATATTATTATTTATTTTTTTGAAAAATAAATCTTTGTTTGAATTTAATAATATTTTTTTGATAAGATTTTTAAAAATATTTCTTGCATCAATGATGATGGGCATATTTTTTGAATATTCAATCTTGATTTTTGAAAATCAATTAGCTTACGATTATCATTTGAAATCAATTTATTTAATATTTGTGGTTTTTATAACCCTGATGTTTTATTTAATGTTATCTTTAATTATCAAAGCTTTTAAATATAAGGATATTAAATTAAAGTATTAGTATATGGGAAAAAAGATTTTTTCAGGAGTGCAGCCAACTGGCAACCTTCATTTGGGAAATTACCTGGGTGCAATTAAAAATTTTGTAGATCTAAATAATGATGACAAAAACAAATGTGTTTTTTGTGTAGTTGATCTTCATGCAATTACAGTAAACCAAAATCCAGATAAATTAAAAAATAATATCCGTGAAACGGTTGCAACTTTTTTAGCTAGTGGAATTGATGCAAAGAAAAGTATTATTTTTAATCAATCAAAAGTAAGTGCACATTCTGAGGCCGCATGGATACTTAGCTGTGTTGCTAGAATGGGTTGGCTTAATCGAATGACACAGTTTAAAGAAAAGGCAGGAAAAGATAAAGAAAAAGCGAGTGTCGGGCTTTATTCTTATCCTGTTTTAATGGCAGCTGATATATTGTTATATGATAGCACACATGTTCCAGTTGGTGATGACCAAAAACAACATTTAGAATTATGTAGAGATATTGCTCAAAAATTTAATAATGATTTTAAAGTTTCAGATTTTTTTAAAGTTCCAGAGCCATTAATTAAAAAACAATTTTCTAGGATAATGAGTCTTAAGGATGGATTAAAAAAAATGAGTAAGTCAGAGTTGTCAGATTTGAGCAGAATAAACTTAACAGATCATAAGGACCATATTGTAAATAAGATTAAAAAAGCTAAGACAGATAATTTAGCGTTACCATCCTCCATTAATGAATTAATTGAAAGACCTGAGGCAAAAAATTTAATTGGTATTTATTCTAGTCTTTCTGGTTTATCTATGGAAGAAACTATTAACAAATTTTCAGGTAAAAACTTTTCAGAGTTTAAGGAAAACTTATCACAAGTTTTACTCGATAAAATTTTACCTATTTCTAAAGAAATAAAAAAATTATTAAATGATAAAAATTATTTAGATAAAATACTTGCTGAAGGATGCGAGAAAGCTGATGATATAGCCAGCCAAAAGATCAAAAAAATTCATGAAATAGTGGGTTTTTAGAATATTTTCATTAACAAGTTTCAATTTTTTAATAATTGATTATATATAAATTATGTTCGTCCAGATTGAAATGACTCCAAACCCAAATTCTTTAAAGTTTTTGCCTGGGAAAATTGTGTCAAATCAAGGATCTTTCGAAATAACGAATAAGGATAACACTACTAACGAATTAGTTATAAACTTATTATCTATAAGAGGTGTTCAGGGAATTTTTTTAGGAAAAGATTTTATATCAATTAATAAATGCGACGAAGTTTCTTGGGACGAAATTAAACATATTGTAATTTCTTTGATTAACGATTTTTATTCAAGTGGAAAAGAGTGTGTAATAGACAATATTTTAAAAGAAAAAAATGAAGGTCTTAAAGATGTAGAGAAGAGAATAATTAAAATTTTGGATGAAAAAATTAGACCCGCAGTTGCAAAAGATGGTGGAGACATAAAGTTTAAAGAATTTAAAGATGGTGTTGTAAAAGTTCAGCTACAAGGAAGTTGTTCTGGATGCCCTAGTTCAACTATGACATTAAAAAGAGGTGTTCAAAATCTTTTGTGTCACTATATTTCAGAAGTAAAACAAGTTGAAGCTATATAGACACATGAAAAAAAATTCAAAAATACAAATCTTAAAATTTTTTGATCAGAGAAATATTGGCTCTATACCAAGAATATTCCTGAGTTCTTTTTTAGTAATTTTAACTTTTTATACAATTCCAATTTTAGTTAATGTATCCAAACAAAATGCTAATTCATATCAAAATAACTCCAAAGCAATTCTTGCATACACTTTAAATAAACAGAATGTAAGTACTGACACAAATAATGGAACTATGAATGAGAAGGATCTGTTATTAGATATCTTTAGCTTAAATGATCTAGAGACAGATACTGTGAGACTAGACGCCTCTACTATAAAACAGCTATTTGAAGATACAAATTATAAATTACAAGACGTTAGGAAAACCAAGCTTGTAAAGCCAGTTGCTTTAACTTTACTTCCCCAAGAAATAAAGATGATTGAAAATTCAAAAAAGAGAAAAGAATTCTTTATTCAAATTGTTTTACCTTTAATTTTGAAGGAAAATAATAACATAAAACTAGATAGAAAAAGACTTTTTACGATTATTAATAAAAGTAATAATACAAATCTAGAAAAAAAATGGCTCAGCAAAAAATACAAACAATATGGCGTTGTCAATAAAGACTTATCAATATTAAAAATAAGAATGGATGAAGTGCCAGTTTCCTTAGCTATTGCACAAGCTGCCAAAGAAACAGGCTGGGGAACATCTAGATTTGCACAAGAAGGGAATGCTTTATTTGGCCAGTGGACGTGGTCAGGGGAAGGGTTAAAACCTAAGGATGCAGAAAAAAATGAGGGTCATAAAGTTATGAAGTTTAATGTTTTGCAAGCATCAGTGAGAGCTTATCAGCGAAATTTGAATACTCATTCATCATATAAAGATTTTAGACAAGCAAGGGCAAAGTTAAGGGATTTAAAAAAACCCTTGGACAGTATCATTTTATCTGAATTTTTAGATAAATATGCTGAGACTGGTAATCAGTATGTAGAAATTTTGCAAAAAATTATCAAACAAAATAGTTTAAAAGATTTTGATGATGCAAAGTTACTTCCGTCTAGTATTGAACTTGAAAGTTTAATTTAATTAGCTTTTTTTATTGTAAATTGAGTTCCAAACCATCTCCATTTTCCACTGTCATTTAGTGAACAGTTTACTCTACCTCTTCTGGGTTTGAATTTTTTATCAAAATTAATTGTTAAAACTTCTTCTTGAAATTTTAATTTTGATTTTTTCCAATTTCCTCCATCATTTGAATAACAAATAATATTTTTTATATCTTTTTGTTCTTTGAAAAACTCTACAATTAATTTTGGTGGATTATTTTTATCTAAAATCATTTTTTGCTCTGGTTTTAGACTTTTATATTCTAGTGGACTATAATTGACTAGAGATTTGAATCTTTCCAGTTTCCCATATTTTTCATTAATTGGAAATCTGGGTAATTCAAATATATCCTTATTGACATCGACTACTCCAGAATGTTGGCCAAAGGCTACATTAAAATTATTCGCAATATAATCTTTCATATATTTAGAGTATTCACCAAATGGATAAGAAAAAATTTTAGGAACATATCCCAGTTTATTCTTAAAAATTTTAGTTGATATCTCTATATCGTTTACAAAGTTTGAATTACTCATATCAATGAGATATTTATGTGTATGCGAATGATGACCTATCATAGTAAAATCATATTTTTCAATTTCTAAAATTTCTTCCCAATTCATATAGCCTGATTTGCCAACAGGCTCTGTTGATATAAAAATAATAAATGGTATTTTATTTTCTTTTAAGTATGGCCAGGCCTCGGTGTAAAACGATTTAAATCCATCATCAATAGTGATTAAAACTTCCTTTTTATTCTTGGTCTTGTTAAAATTTTCAAAAAATAACTTTGGGTTAGAAAAATCATAGTTTAGCCTTTTGATTATTTGCATATGTTCTTTGAATATATCCATTTGAATATTTGTAGAGGGATATTTATTTTCATTAAATCGATGGTACATTAGAGTCAATACTCCTTTATCCTTGGAATAATATTTACTATTATTTTCTATTGAATTAGTATTTATTAAAAAAAAGAATTGAACAATGGTTAAACTTATTATTGATGCTGCAAATGATAAAATTTTTTTAATGATCATTGATAGAGATAATGACTATAATATCTCATATGAAAATACAAAAGACAATTTTGAAAAATTAACAATCTTAATAAATAACTTTTTAAAATCAAAAGATCTCAGAATAAAAGATATCTCAAAAATTTGTGTAAATAGAGGCCCAGGAAGCTTTGCAGGTATAAGGAATTCATTATCCATTATAAAGGCAATACATTTAGCTACAAATATAGATTATTATTGCTTTAGTTTTCGTGATTTTTTGGGAGAAAAAAAAATAAAATATGAAAATATTCCCAATTTATGCAATAAATTTGATATAAAAAAAAATTTGATTAATCCTATTTATTTGAGTTAAAATTAATTATGTCAGATACAATTGAACAAAAATGTTTAGAAAAGGGTGTTAAACTTACAGATCAAAGAAAAATAATCGCAAGAGTTATCTCTGAGTCTAAAGAAGAGTATGGGGAGTCAGATCACCCTGATGTTGATGAATTATATAATAGAGTTTCAAAAATTGATCCAAAAATAAGTATCGCAACAGTGTATAGAACTGTAAAACTTTTTGAGGAAGCGGGTATACTTATAAAGCATGATTTTAAAGCAGGTAAAGCAAGATATGAAATAAATGATGACCACAATCATTTGATTGACGTTAAGACTGGAGAAATAATAGAGTTTGTTGATGAAGAAATTATGAAAATTCAAGAAAAAATTGCGGAAAAATATGGCTATAAATTAATAGATCATAAATTAGAACTTTATGGGGTGAAAAAAAAACCTCAATAAATGAATCAAAAAATTTTTATTAAAACTTTTGGGTGCCAGATGAATGAATATGATT
>MDTG01005211.1_pt1 | contig 12503 bp, 19 predicted proteins | sample 811421 | NCBI WGS metagenome assembly MDTG01 (sample SAMN05326645, study PRJNA326480) | marine metagenome | isolation source: seawater | place: Pacific Ocean: South East | collected 2011 | reverse complement strand
GAAGAAATTTTTCTTCGTATGCTCTCGTTACCACTTCAATAGAAGAGCGAGCCTGTTCCTTGTGTCTAGTATCCTCTGGCGATAATGTATCTTGTGGAGGCTGCTGTAATAGTGCACGGATATAAGGAAAGTCATACGGGCGAAGGTGTGAAAGATCTTCACGCTGCCAGAAATCTGAATTTTTCTTGTTAAAAAACGAGGTTTCTGCCATTTGAAGTTCTTTAGTGGAGGTAGATGGTTCTGGACCTGCTTGCATAATATCAGGGACCTCTTCTTCTGTTACCGTACTATTGACTGGTAAAGAACGTAATTGAAATGTCTTTTTACGCCTTTTGACCGCCGAAACATTAGTTTTATTTTGTTTACGTTTTGCATTGGACTTTTTTTTATTGGTATTATCATACAATGCATCGAAATCATTCCATGCGGTACTTGTACTCATTTGGGGTATTTAAACTATATATCTTTATATAGGTTAAACTTTGATCCCGTCGATCTTATTTTACTGACTTGGATTATATATATGAACGGATTGATACAACACCCGGATACTATTAGATGGATTATATGGGCATGGGAATCACAATATAATGGTTCTGGATGGGAAAATTATTTTACTTCTTTATTTAAAACATTTGCCGAAACACCTATTCAAATCATTGTAACTAAAAATTCATTTACTATTTTTAAAAATGTTAAAATAAATATACGTTCAGCACCTAAATCAGTACAATATTATTGGGATATATTACTAAACAAAAAAACAGAATATTTTAATACGATAGAAAAAAATAGTATCTTTAAAGATATAACATGTAAAGATTGTGTATTGGATAATTATTTCAATCGCATTATAGATAGAAAAGCATGGGTGTCATGGACATGTTGGTGGATTATTAGTTGTAATATTACTAAATTTTTCGTGATAAAAGATATGTTAACCGTATCATTACGCAATATAAAACATATAAAATTAAAAGACCGTTTAACCATCGAACATATACCATTGCCACGGTTTATTCATACAAAATGCAAATGTTCTCGGTCACATGATGAAAAATCTGTTTTTTTATGTATTTATAACAACATACAACAACCTATATATTATGAATGTATACATACATTTCAATCTCTGCATGGTTCTGTATATGGGTGATGTGTAGATTTATAACATGGCCTGATAAATGGGAAACATTGTTATGGTTGCCTTCACCATCTGCTCATTCATGGTATAGTTTGTCACATATAAAATATAAAATACCAAATACAAAATTAAAATATTATTGTATTGTATGTGCATTGTGTAGTTTGATACAGTTATTAAGTATAGACCATAATGATATTTTTACATGGTTAATATTTATTTCACACTTTTGTATAAGTTTTTGGTGGCCCAATTTCATGGCATTGAGAATTAAATGGTTTTATTCTTTTGTAATTTTAATTATCGCATGCTGTATTAACGTTTTAATATTTATAAGATACATAACATGGGCTTCTATTGTATTAATTATTATTTTGCAACAGACATTGATTATGCATTTAATATTAATAAATGGTTATTGTGTATATATTTTAAAAAATCCAGTTACACACCTTCATTATGTATCTAGAGAGTCTAGGTCATTCAACGTATAAAAGATTTAAATTATAATAAAATGACACGTGCAGAAGTATTATCCACCATCAGGGTGAATACCGCTGTAGTTTATTTTTTAGTCGAATTCATGCAATTATGGTCTAGTTTTTATAATTCACCTTCTTATAGAATACAAAAAATACATAGATTTCATTGGATATTCGATTCTATTATTTTCATATCATCGTTTATCATATTATCTGGACTACCATCGCCTATATCATTAATAGCAGCCTGTATTGTCATTGTTTTAGATGGTGGATTCGCCGTATTTATGGGTATATTAATATACAGGTGTCAAAATACATTTAAAAATGTATGTTTCAAGACATTGTTATGGGATTATGGGTTGTTAGTAGTGTTAGGTATTATCATATTTTTAGAATTTCAAACCATTGTCAATCTTAATATATTAAAGAGTTTGATAGTTCCAGAAAATGATTTAAATCCCGAGTACGTTGTTTTACAACATAAAAAACGATTGAGAACGATACACATCGTATCTATCATTACATCGTTGACATTGTTATTTATAGCATGGTATTCCATTGAAAATTTTTCATTTGAAAATGAAACCAGTGAAGATTATTATCTAGCATTGAATGTTATATTGACTCCCGGTTTAATATGGTTGGCTAAACGCAAAGAATATGTGTTGAAATTCTTCGCGTTGGTGACGTCATTGTCTATTTTCGTTGCGCATGTACATACATTTTATATTTCATTCATTGCCGTTAATACCATTACTATATACAAAGAAATAAAATATAAACTATTAATCGGTTTATTATTATTGGATGTTATTACTATAGCAACACATTTAATGATAGTTTGGTTATCTCCAACTATATTGGATAAGTGGGTTCAAGCGGGTGCATCGGTGAAATGGTGGTTTATACGTCAACGAGAAAGATTTTCAAATAGTGAAATTAAAACATCTTAAATCCATTGGTATGATTAATGAAATGTAATTTGCTATATATAAGACATTATATACAATGTATAAATATCATGCCAAAAACCAAATCATCTAAAAAAAAGAAAGACCCATTGAGACCAAAAAGGCCATTAACAGCATTTATGAGGTTCTCTACATTTAAAAGAGCAGAGCTTAAAGTTAAACATAAAGATTTGTCTATGACGGAATTGTCCAAATTGATTGGCGAAGCATGGAGAAATGCGTCTGATGAAGAAAAAAGACCTCATCAAGAGCAAGCGGCGGAAGATCACGAGGCTTATAGATTAGAGATGGAAAAATACAACGCTTCTAAACCCAAACGACCTAGAACAGCATATGCATTTTACATGAAACTAAATCGTGCATCTATCGCGCAAAAATACCCAGATAAAAATCCACGCGAATTAATGCAATATGTGGCAGCAGCATGGAAAGCTTGTGGACAGCAGGAAAAAAATAAATATGTTAAAATGGCAACGGAAGATCGACAAAGATGGTCTACACAGAAGAATACAACTGTCTCTACCCAATAAAAAACTATATAATAAATATAATTATTAATAAATGTTTGATAATATTAAATACAAATATAATTTAGACATCACTATCTCTATCTGGTTATTCTTAGCTATCATAATATGGCCAATACTGTTAGATAATATTTCAAACTCGGCTATCGTATCATCTGTCCTGTTTTTATGTGACTTGATTCGCTATATTAATAAAGAAATACGTATTACCATTGCCGATTATAAAATCATGACAAATGGGCGTGATATAGATTCCGTTGCTGTATATTTTAAATTATTTTTCTGGTCTATACTTACACCTATAACAAATAAATGCTCTGTATGGATTTTTTTCAGTTCTGTTAATAAATATTCACCGATACGGTTATACACGGACATCCATATTATATACATATCATTGATGATATATAGCATTAGTTTATTATTATTTTTTATGAAGAAAAAATGGTTATCGTCATTGGATACTACAATAATTCCGCTGGTCGATACATAATTGTTTTATTATACTTTCAGTATATTCTATACACCATTTTACACCGATGGCATCTGGTATATGTTGACTTGAACCAAACAATGCCATGTCTATTAATGTTAGACGGTGTGCTATTGAAAATAATTCAGAATTATTATTTATAGGAGTATTTTCCACATTTAAATCAGTTATTATTTGCCCGTGTAATTTATTTATTCTTCTGAGTACAAACTCATCGTCATATGCAGTTACGTCTTCTGACCAATCTTTATTATATAAAATATTCATTAGATCCACGGTGACACTTTCTAAATCTTTAATTCCATATTTAGTTAATAAACTCATGATATAATATATAATTATCTATAAATACCCCATTGTACAGATTAGTATGAGTAATATACGTGTTACATATATTTCTTTAATGGAAAGTAATATGGACGATATAAAGAGTACAATAGAAAAAGTATGTAACGAAAAAATAAATCTGAACACTATACAAAGTAAGAATAAGATTAATATGTTATGTAACCTAACTAATACCATTACTCAACACGTAGTAAAACATGGTGGTGTGTTAAACAATAATTATAAAGTTAGTAAAAATATTCTAGACAAATGGATTCAATATTTGGATTTATTGTATTGGGCTATGTTTGGATTATCGGATAACTTAGAATATAATACCATGGAGAATAAAATTCATTTCATCCATAAAAAAATACAAAAAATACAAACAAGATTTATAAAAATGAATATTATTTAAGCTAGTACATCATAATTATATAATGTCTAACGAAGACACTGTAGACATATTCGGTGTTATTTTAGAAGAAGAAAAAATGATATTTGCCATTTTGGTAATAATAATTATTATTTTTTTAATAGTTCTAATAAATACCATTAACAATTTTTGCAAAACAGATAATAACAGGAAAAAACGATATTATGACGATGAAGATATGACACTCATCAATAAAGTGTTACTAACACAGAAAGCCATTAACGGCTTGAATGTAAAATAATATTATTTTTAATTTTGCGCGGTATTCTACCCTTTATTATATGATTACTATGTGCATATGGTTTTAATAATATATGATTTTCATCCAATCCATTGATATAGGTTTTCTTCTCATATACAAAAATAGTAAAAAATGTATACAGAAAATACACGGAAGACGCGTAACCATTCCAAACACTATATATTATTTCCATATGGTTCAAAAAATAAACAAACAGACAAAAATAATATAGTATCAGTGAAATATTAACTATGTTGAAGTATTTATCTGGAATAAAAATCACAAATGAGCGTATTAATTCCAATATGATGTAAATATAACCATAATGTTTTTTTAAGTCATAATACATAAGAGAAATTATAATACCTAAATTAGAAATATTATTAATATATGTATCGAATTTTTTCATTTAAATAAACATTGTATACTTAAATATAATAATATTTTAATAGAAATAATCATCTAACCAGCCCAATAAATTTGATATTTTATCTGTATCCATGACATGTGGCGAAGATGTATATAATTCTATCATATCATTTACAGCCGTCTTCATTGTTTTAACTTCTGGGTATATTTTTTGCAAATTGGACAAATCAAATTCAGACATTAGCATATTAAGACGTTCCTTCTCTTTTATTAACCACTTGTCTTTATTTGATATAACATTAAATATAATCCATCGGGCAGTCCATTCTGAATGAGTGGATTGACAATCTGGTATAGTTTGATATTTACATCTATTCACTACCCACGAATGTATCACGCTATAAGATACTTCTATACGTTCTTTCGTTGATTCAACATTATCTTCTGTTTGTATGTCGGACAATAACATCATACGAGCCTTCTGCTCCTTTACAAACCCACAATAATATTTCTTTCTATCTTTGGGCCAATGTAATATTAAATGACAGGGAGTTTCTATATATTTATTTAAGACAATAGTATGTGGACCTAATGACGCAACGGGGACTTTCATGGTTCGAATATAACAGGGATTAAATTTTTCATTTTTAGACAACCATCTCATTTATTCTTTTTTAATATAAAAGAATACCATTTATTTATAAGAATATGATTATAGTATTCTATTTTTTTTTACTGATTATATATTTATCAAATGGTGAAAAAATCCCATCTGGTCCACATGGTAAAATTGAAGAAGCTCATTTTAATAATTTAATTGGTACAAAAATTCTTAAAACAGGTAATAAAGCTTTTAAAAAACTAAAAAGAAAACCATATGATGTAAATAAATTAGACCATGTTAATTTATTGGGGTTACCTCGAACATATGATTTAAGACATAAACATCGCGTGTCTAGAGTATTGGATCAAGGCGATTGCGGCGATTGCTTTGCGTATTCGTCTGCTACAGCTATAGAATATTGGTACGCACATCTTAGAAAATATGGAAAAACACCGCCACATTTTTCAATATCGGAAATTTCAGATTGTACTTCTATTAATAATACACCGAATGAAGCATGTGATGGGGGCTTAATGGAATATGTATTTGAATATGGAAAAAATTACGCGTTGTCTTTTGAAAGAGAATACGATGATAAAGAAAAATGTACAAAAAATAATTTATCGCATTTAAAAATACTCGATTATGAAGTTCAAGATGTAGAATCGAATCCACACATTGAACATCATTTACCCGCTCTACTTATGAAATATGGTCCGATAACTGTAGGCATTGATACTGATAATGATTATATCGACAATTATGAAAGAGGTATATTCCCTGCTTCAAAATGTGGCAATAATATTGATCATGCTGTCGCAATCGTTGGATTTACACCGAAAACATGGATTGTAAAAAATTCATGGGGAACGGATTGGGGTGAAAGAGGTTATTTTCATTTACCACGTAATAAAAATGCATGTGGATTAGCAGAATACGTTTCATATATTAAACATGCTGAAATAATAAGAAAAATCAAACCGACAGGAACATTTGTATCGGAAAATCCACCTGACTATGATGATTAATGTTGCCATAACCATATCATAAGCAACCACCAACCTATAAAACCTAATAAAGATATATAAAATTTTATATTTGTAAACCAATTACCCATCGTTTGTTTTTGCCATTTTTTTATCATTTTTTCTTGATCGCTCATTTGATGTCTCAACGAACTAAATTGTTCTCCTATATTTGTAGCCATTTCACCCTGAATATTAATAGAATGGCTTACTTTATCATCTATTTGTGCTACTTTCTTATCCAATTCTCTAACACCATTCTCTACATTCTGTAATCTAACTAACATAGTCCCTTGATCTTCTACGGTAGAATACATCATGACACTATATACAAGGATTGTTTATGTTTAAATACATATGTTAGGTGATAATGAGATCGCATTGATTATAGCGGGGTTAGGTGCTTTATTTACTGGTATTTTTGTTTTAGTTATTAATACATTGGGTAAACGTGCTCAAGCATTGGCATGGTTACCTTCATCCATCGCTATTTTGTCTATTATATGGAAAACCACTAACAGTGACATGGTAAAATTATTAGGCGCTGCTTATAGTTCGCAATTTATTCTTTTTGCATTCGTTGGTTCTTTCAGTGCTTGTATACACATATTTACACCGTTTAAACACAGCCAATTCACATGTAGAACCATTATTATATGGACCGTTATACTTTTTTGTGTGGGTGTTTCATTAGTATGTGTATGGTTATTAAATGAATTCGCTTCCATATTTTGGGCATTTACTTTCGGTACATTGGGATTAATAGGTTCTTTTTATTTTGTTTACACGTTTGTTTATAAAAATAATTCGAATACATCATTTGAAACAAGAGATAAAAACATGTGTAGTAAAAGCAACTTAATAATGATATTCGGCTCAGCATTAGGTACCTTTATTTTTGTAATGATTCCCCATTGGTTAAATCAGGCGGGTCTGACGTCATGGTCTGGAATATTCAGTAATAGTCCAAAGATAATGATTGTTGTCATGTTTTCACTATGGATGAAAAATAACAATTACACCAAAAATGGAATGAACGAATTAATAGAACATTTGGTTATATTTACTTATTCTACTTTCATGTCAGGGTTATTTATTATTATTATATGGATGAATGAAGAACAAGAAAAACAAGAAGAAGCGTACGTATATTTTACTGGTACACCACTGTCTTCTTCAAACAAACATATCAATTTTTGGGTAGCATGGACCATTGCTTTTTGTATATCTTGTTTAATGGTATTCATCGTTTTTTACAAGTTATGGATTTTAAATTCGTCGGATGGTGAATATAAAATTTCTCGTGTCGTACAAGCCGACCGCCCTCCTGACGTCCCCAAACCAATCCCCCAGAATAAGAAGCAGAACGTTGGTGCAATATTGAATTTCCATCAATACGGAATGACGAAAAAAAATCAACTTCGATTTTAATCAATATACCATCATAATTTAATATAAAATAATTATCGTTATAATAACACATTATAGACAATTCTTTTCTACATAACGGACATGTATTGACTATATTACCATTACACCATGCATTTAACATCATTTTAATTATACAACGTTTACATATACAATGTTTACAAGACGTGTAAAACCCATCGGGTGTATAACATATACAACATTCATCACCCATTGTATTATAATGTATCAATATAATTAAATACCGTTATGGATAAAATCATGGATTTATGTAAAACATAATCTATTAGTATTTTATATTTTATATATATTTAAAAATGGCTAGAAGACTCCGAATTATCATTGATTCAAATAAATATATCAAAGAAGGCGAATATCTATATTTCAATTTCAAATCACATATATTTAAAGCAAAAGTTGGCGGTGGAGGTCTTATTTATTCTTGTTTATGGACTGCTCCAAATCAAGCCGAGATTAAAATTTTTCATAATAGGTCCTTTGAATCATTGACAGATTGGACGGAAACTTGTATTCAAGAAAAATTACAGGAATATCACACTAGGTATTCGGCATGGAGGAGAGTACGTCATTTAAAAACAAATAGCACGATGGAGAGTATTTATAAAAAATTTACAGAAGATAAGCTCATGAAAAATGTTGTAAAATTATCACACAATGAATATCAACAGTTACTAAACATCAAGCAAGAAAAAATTTTACAATCTTCGGAATATATAGAAGAATTGAAAAATAAATTGAATGAATGGGTAACGTGGCATAAACAAAAATTTCCTAATGAAGATGTACCCATTAAAAACATTGAAATAGAAGAAACCAAACAAACGGAACAAGAAGAAAAACCTGAAACCGTCCAACCAATTGTTTTGGATAGTCCAAATGGTACATATGTGGTTTTACATAGAATGCAACAAACAAATTCAAAAGAAACCCTCAATAAAATTAAAAACATGGGGGTTAAAGGATTTCGAAAATATGTAAATACATTCATGGAAAAAAATAAAACATGGACACCACCCACGAACATAGAAAACGAACCAGATTGGTATAAAAATGGGGTCGAAGAGGCGTTAAAAGATCCCGGGAAGGTAGCAAAGTTTATACATGAGTTTTTTAAGATATAAATAACCTACTAATATAAATAATATCATGGAGAATTATATATTTATTAATATTTTTTATTGTATTCTTACATGTTTAACCATATTCATGTGTTCTCTACAACTTCACCATTATTGTGAAAATCGTAGAAAAACCGAATTTGACGAAGAAACACATAATGAATATTCACTTATTTAAACCACGTATATTATTATATTATGGGTAATAGTAATACATCGTATAATAGAGATCAACCCGTTATTATGGATACTAATTCTGATAATAATGTATATTATACTACAAGTGTAACAAACACCACCGGTGTATGTGCATATGATAGTTTTTTATGGTTAGTTTGTAATCAACAATATTTATTAAAAAGAGTAAAAAAATGGTACGAAAACGTTGCTATCGGTCCCTTAACAACATTTACTCTAAATTCAATTAAGTCTTTACAATTACCACTTCGATATTATAATAATAAACCAGCGCCCACAGGCAGACAAATTGACATATTTTTAAAGTTGATAGAAAGTTCAGTTGCCATGTATACGTGGCATAGGAAAAAAAAACGTAACGAAACAGACGAAGATTATAATAAAAGAAACTACGAACATCGTTCAGCCATACTTCATAATATTATTAATTACACCACAAATTCAAAACATACAGTATTACCAAACCATTGTTCAGAAATTAGTCCTCTATTTCCCGGTACACCTAAAAAAGAACCGAACTGGTCCGGTAGAGTTTATTATTACATGATGAGCCTTATAGAAAACGTAACAGCTGAAGATATTTTACAAGCACAACAAAAATATTTTCATTTGACAAATCATAAATACCAATGGGATGATTTAGGCGCATTTGCCGAGGATGTACGTAATTTCTGTGCTATTTTATTACAAACAAAAATGTTGGATTATGATTATAATACACACGATAAGTCCGTGAAATTAGCACCACTATTATTATTTCCTCACAAGGAAGAAAATACTACCAACCATCCATTTGAATGGTCAATAGTTGTGTTGGTTCCATCTTTGCATAATCCAGATATCGAACGATATACTGAACAAGCATTTTTATACGATGATCCGGCCCAGCCTAAATATTTCCAACATTTAATAGGAATGTGTGGAACAGTCATGTTAAAAGATAATGGTAATTTAATACCACATGCTGTAGCGTGGTCAAAACAGAAAGAAACATCTGACCACGAATGGCAATTTTTTAATAATGGGAATGTTTATAAACAACGTTCTGCCGTTGTTAAAACAAATTATTGTCAATACTTGAAAGATGATATACCGGATGAGGGATGGATGTTTATGTATAAATTTGATTTGGTAACATGGACGAGATTATTGAGTGAGAATAATATACCTCCAACTGTATCTGCGCGTATATTTGCAAGTTTTAGAATGGATAATAATAAAATAAAATTAAAATTTTAACTATCAAAAAATGTAGGTGGTTGTACATTTCTTCTCAACTGAGTTCTATATTCCGACGATGAAGATGTTGAACCTTCTTTATCGAAGAAATGTCTTATTACATTTTGATATAACTTATCGAATGTCTCGTCTATTTGTTCTCTTTTTTTAGCACCTGTTATAACCACTTTACCAGACCTAAATATAAGAAATACAAGTTTAGGGCTTGTAGTACGGAATACTAACCCCGGAAACAAATCTGGTTCATAACTCACATATGGACCATACATCTCCGCCAATTCATTTAATTTTATAGTACGACCAACATTCGATGCTGCCACAATATTCTGTATTTTAAAGTCCCGAAAGGACACAGGTACATTGTGTTTTTGTAACAATCTTACATATTTACGTGAAGCTAATCTTGACAGGGCCTCGGTCTTTGCTCCAGTACATACCATATTACCACTAGCAAATGCAAGTGCAGTAGTACGAGGACTAAGTATACGCATAGTAGCAGCCGCGAATTTATATGGATTGTATTCTATAAAAGGTCTTTCCAGTGCTAAATTTCTCAAATTAATACGGTCTAGTCCAATATTAAAAGTCGCTACTACGTTTTGTAATATAAACTTAGGTGTCGGGGTTACAACCGTGGATAAATTCCGGGTAGGTTTAATTTCATTTAAATCCACACGGGGCTTTTTAGGCATTTATATTTAAATAAATGAGTTATATACGATCGTTTGGATCATTTCACATGGATATTCACATACTTTTCATAAGTGGTATGGATGAAGAAGATACAAATGCTTTCTTTATAAAAGAAGGGTGGAATGACATGCCTATTTATAAAGACCAAATCAACAGACAAACCAAAGTAATGAGGTTAAAAAAACCTATACGAGTAACACTCTGGTGTGTGTTGAATACTCCTATTATTGAAGATTTAATAGTTACTATTAAATGCCACATAAAATACGTTGTATTTTTATATCACGGTCATAAACCAATTACATTAATGAGATGTATAGGGTTTCATCAAAGGATAAAACAGAAAAATATAGTAGGTATTATTTTATCCACAAATATTTCTAGACAATTAAATCATTCAGAATATAATTTTAATAAAAATTTAATAGAAAACATGTTAGATTTAGATGATAAAGAATTACCTCATTATAATTTGAAATTAAATAGTATTATAAAACTTTTTATTAACATATAATTTAATTGGATTGGATATTATTTGTACTGTTATTACTACTACTACTCCCCATCATCATCCCCCTGTGTTTTTTAATAGGTTGTGAATATGCCTTTTCCATATCTTGTGCTGCTTGTTGTCTATCTTGTACTGTACCTATTTGTTTTCTTTTGACACTTCCACTAGCTTTTTTTAAATGTTTTAGTCCATCTGTTATGGATTTGCGTTTACATGCGTCTGGATATGTAATTTGTGGTTTGCCAGATACAATACCTCTCGACTCGATGTCTGGTATATTCGGTAACCCTAATATAATTGCACGTTTATCAAAAGCCCATTCGTCGATATCTTGATTAATACTCATAGAAGAATATTTTCTAGCAGGGTTTTCTTCTTGATCCGTGCCCAAAATAATTTTAGATTCTTTCGTATTGTACAATACATTTCTAAAATTCAATTTGGCATTGTTTGGATTTCTTTGTATGACACGCAATATATGGTACGAGTTGTTAAAACGCCTAGCAACGATACAACGTTTGAACTTTTGCTTGTAATGTGATATTGACTCAATGGTATCCATTACAGGATCAAAATCACCACTCTTATGTTTTTCAATATAACCCATGTGAATAAAAACCGCATCGCCAGTAATATAAGCAGCTTGCATGCGTTTTTTAGTTGACGATGTATT
>MDTG01026833.1_pt1 | contig 12504 bp, 18 predicted proteins | sample 811421 | NCBI WGS metagenome assembly MDTG01 (sample SAMN05326645, study PRJNA326480) | marine metagenome | isolation source: seawater | place: Pacific Ocean: South East | collected 2011 | reverse complement strand
GTTGGCTGCCACGGTAATTGACAGGGGAGGGTTCTTCACTGGCCAGCCAGTGATTGGGTTCAGAATATGCCCATATCGCACCCCATTATGAGTGAAATGCTGCATCGCTGTGCCGCTTGTTGTGATGGCCCCTTGTTTGATTTCGATCACCGCAGTGGGTTGTTGCCCGTCCGGGTTTTCAATGCCTGTTCGCCAAGCCTTTTTGTTTGCCCGTGTGCCGCTGACTCTCAGGTCTCCGCCAAAATTAATCAAAAACGGGTAGGGGCAATGCTCTGAGAGTATTTGCCAGCATTTATCCACGGCATATTCTTTGCCGATACCCCCAAAATCCAGTTCCATGCCAGTGGGTAACTGGATAAATGAGCCGCGCCGATGGATTTTATCAAACCCAATAAAAGGCAGTAGTTGTGATACTTGATCCTTATGAGGTAACGATGACATGGTTTTAAATGCCCATACCTTGCGCAGTACACCCGATGTCACATCAAACAAGCCGTCACTTAATTCATAACATTGAGCCGCAAAATCCATCAGAGACAGGGTCTCAGCGTCTAGCTCACACGGCTTATGCTGATTGATGGCGAACATCAGGTTATCTTGGCGATAGCGACTAAACTTGTGCTCAATGCGCCACGCTTCCTGGCTTACTTGCTTAAAGAGCGCTGCACTATCGAATGCCTTAGGAGCCTCAATGATCACTTGGCAGGGGCTGGCCATGGCCTGAAACTGGCATTGGTGTAGTGACGTCTCATCGCTGTATTGAAAACGAATATCAGGCAAGGTTTCTATTCCAAATTAAGTCGTTAATGGATAAAAATTGGCTTTGTGGGCTTATTCACAGTCAAGTGTGTGATTATTCTACACAATAACGTCCATGTGCAATTTGGCCACAATATTAAACAGGTACTTTTACCATGGGACGTTCATTTCATCGACTCGGATTCGGGTTGATAGCCTGCTTGGCCTTATCGGCATGTAGCCCATCCTCACCAGAAGACAAAGCCGGCGACCGGGCGGGTTCTCCACTGTCTTATAGCTTTACGTTGTCTCAGCAAGAGTTTGATGCACTGTCACCTGATGAGCAGTTTATGGTGGCGAATAAAGCCTTGTCTACTATGTATCGTGGTTTACCCGCGGATGAGTTTTTTGATTTAACCCAAGGCTTGGATCAGCCTGTTGTGCAATATGATAATTTTATCAACCGCACGCAAGTGGCGTTGCAAACAAAATTGAAGCCCAGTGAAGAGCTAGCCTTGGAGAAAGATATTTTTGGTATTGAAGATCAGCCTGATACAGAAGAGGTTGATGAATCCATTCCTTCGCGCTTTCGAGACCTGAGAAACAATAGAACAGATCAAATATTTTTAGCCAAAGCACATACCTATCCAATTAGTCATGATCAATTTGTGCATTGGATGAGTTATTTTCTAGCAAACACGATTATGTTTTCTCCCGCTCTTGAGATGGACTCAACGGACAATCAAGATGTACAAAGAGTACTTGTTTATCTGCAGGAATCCTTAGCCTCTGGCAAGGATATTAGAACGGTTATTAGAGGGTGGTTAAATAATTTATCTCGCTGGCGTGTATCGCGCTCTCCTGAAAACCACGCATTAGAAATGTTTGAACTGTATCTGGGCGTGTTTAATGATTCCCCCGAAGAACAGCAAAACACCATTAATGGAGGCATTGCTTGTAACGATCTCTTTTTAACGGATGACGCAGAAGATTATCAGCTGGCACGTGATACGACTCAAGTGGGTGTTAAAGTCCCGTTAAAAGTTTTCGATCAATATATTTACGATTGTGAAGGCTTGTATGGCGTAGTAGCAGGGCACCCTTTATTGATTCCTCGAGTCGTTGAAGTGATTTCAAATTATTTCTTAGACAGCATGTCCTCAGAGAAAAAACGTTCTGTGGTGAATGACGTACTATCGACCGGCCCAGAGACATTTGAGGATGTCTTTTTAGCGGTTATGTTTTCTAAGGTATTTTTGCTAGAAAGTGAACGCCCTAAAACCTTTGAAGAAAATGCCTTTAATTTTCTACATGCCATGCACTGGACACCAAGGTCTTCTGAATTCGGCACACTTGGAAAGCGGGTTTTCAATAATCTATTAAATTCTACAAGTAGCCAGATTGCAGTTGAAAAAATGGGTTGGTCGGCCATGGATTACAAAATTGGTCGCACCCCGTTTTTACCTATGGATGTTTTGAGTTTTGCATCTTATCACCAAGCGATTCGTGAATCGGTTCTTCTTAATAACCGAGCGTTTGACGGTCGAAATTACCCTAAAACAGAGGACTTTACCGAGGCCTTAGAGCCAAGGGAGCCCCCATTTGAGATTGTTGATGGTGGCTTTTATATTGCAGGTACAGAGAACTTAAAGCCAGAACTTGATGCGCTGACTTTGGATGAGTTTATTGATTTTGTCTTTTTGACGGCTATGGGTCGTAAGGCTACTGCGGTAGAGCGTGAAGATCTAAAAGCCATTGGTGAGACACGAGACCACCTTCGATATTATGAAAATGACGATGGCGTCGAAGTCTTGTCTTTGAGAAGAGGTAATGGTGGCGACGATGAATTATATGAATACTGGACAGATGACTTTGCCGAAATAATGTTGGATTACATGTCCCGTTTACCTGAATTTTATTATTACCGAGCGGTGCAGTAGGAGAATGACCATGAAAAGACGTGACTTTTTAAAAATGGCTTCTGCTCTGCCTGTTGGTTTGAGCATGGCAGGTTTAGCGCAAAAAGCGTATGCAGCAAGCCCGGCTTATTCCAATGTTACTGTTCCGGCAGCGCCAGCAGTTATGCCGCAAGTGATTAATATTTTCATGTATGGCGGCGCATCGGAATTGGCGGGTAATTTGTCGAATATACTCGATATTAATATGAATTCCGTAAATGACTATACGGCAGACAATGCGTTCCGCTCCACTTTCTTACAGGCGGCAACCGATAATGATCCTAATAATCGGAATCGTTTTCAAGATGGCCAGATTACCGCTAATAACCTATGGAAAGAAGCAGGCGGTACGCACATGGAAGATATGCTGTCTGCTGGAGATATGACTCTTTACCGTACCTTGAACAAGGAGGTAAGCCCAACTCGTTCTCACCGTGAAAGTATATTTATGTCTCATAAAGGGACAATAGATATAGAGAATTCGCCAGGTATTGGTTCGCGTTTAGCACTCATGTTGTTGCAACATAAATCATCTTACACTACTGCGTTGTTATCAAACGGTCAGGCTGTAGGTGATATTGAGCAACTAACACTGCCTTTCGTCTCGTTTGAAGGGGATACGCAAACTTATGCACTAGACCCTGAAAACACGATTCCTCTTCAGCTTCGTGGCTTAACAATGGATAGTAGTTTCAATAATCCATATACAAGAGGAAGCACAGGCTCTTCTGAGGCGGATATTGAAGCTATGGTTACAGCTCGTAAATCATTGTTGGAGTCTGATCGCTCAAAATTCTCCGGTGCTTGGGATGGTTTTGACAAGCGTGAAGAGTTGGAATCTAAAATGACCGATTTGGATGCTCTATTGGATGACACGACGGGGAGTGCCGCTTCTCTAGGTATTACTTATCCGGATAGCTCGTTCGGCCGTCAGCTTGAAGCAGCTGTAACGCTGGCTATCCATAATCCTGAAACCCTGTATATGGCAGTGGGTACGCCGGGTCTCGGTGGTTGGGATGATCACAATAACGGTATTGACCGTTATGCGAACCGCATGAATGGTTTGATGGAGGCCATAAAGTCTGCAATGGCCCATATTAATGCTTCAAATGGAGTGACAACCATTGGCGGCCAGACTCGAACTCGAACCGATAATATTGTGATTAATGTGTTTGGTGATTTTGGTCGCTTAGTGAACTTAAATGGCTCAGGTGGTTGGGATCACGCCAATAATCAAAATCTTTATACCTTTGGTGGTGCGGGTGTGCGCCCTGCCAATGAGGCTGCAGTTATGGGGCAGGTTATTGGTACGACACACCGCGAAGGACGTACCAAAACCAATAACCAATACACGGTGCCAGATTCAGATAGCTTGAAGTGGGAGCCAATGGCGGTTGCCTCCTCGATCTATCAATACTTTGGTGCGACAAACTCACCAATCTTAACCGCTGATCCGCTTAATTTGGATGGGTTTGAAACCTTTGCAGATAAATTACCTTCAATTTAATAAGCGCTGGTGGTTAGCCAATAAAAAGGCCCTTCAGGTTATAAGTCTGAAGGGCCTTTTTAGTTTTGATAATTGAAGGGGTTAATCAAAACCCTTTCCTAAGTCCACGGTTAGAAACAGTGTCCCATCATCTCCCACAACGGCACTTCCGTACTGGCGATGAATGTAGGCTAATCTGAAGTCGATTGAACCTGTTGCACTGGTTTTATACTGGTATTTCAAGCCCGCTGTGACGCTAAGCATGTCAGCCAATCGAGGGTCAGAAGAAGCATACTCGGGAAGGTTATCCAGCACTCCATCATCACTAACAATGGTTCGTTGATAAAAGTTAGCAGCCTGTTGGTAGTAGATGCGGCCAAATGGCTTAAATAAGTGCCTTATTCGCACATCAAAGCTGTAACCCATTTCGACCGTGTGTGAGTTTACGTCCCAGCTGTCGGTGTGGTAGCGGTAACTGAAATCTAAATGGTCGTCACCACCAGGTATTTCATGAACAATCTTGCTGTAAAGCACATATCGTTCACGCTCATCGGGGCGTTTTTCAAATAATGTTGTGAATTCAGCGTCATCTGCGTCGGCTACACTGATGACCTTATAAGGGTCGGTATGATAACCAAGCGAACGGCTGTGTGTGATGTTCACCATCGCGGCAGTACGTCGATTGATGATCTTGCTTAAACCAAATAAAACATCATAGGTGTTTTTATCGCCTTTACCGTAGTAAATGGCATCACTGAGTTCTGAAAGAGGAGCAGGGGTTTGTTCGTTGCTTTGGCTGACTTTATCAACTGAGCCACCAATGGCTGCGGTAAACGTATAGGCTCTATCCTCTGTATCCTTTTCAATGCCTAGGCCACCGCCAATAGCCGTGTAGTCACCTTCCACTGATACGTAGGCACTGACATCTGAACGAACAAGTCGTTGCCACTCATGTCCCCAGCTAGCATCAACAGCTAAGCGAGTGTCATCAAAAGATGAGGTTGCACCACCACCACCGACAGTTCCAGCTCCGCCCCCGGATACACCGGTGACAGCAACAGAGCTATCCGGTAATGCACCAGTGGGAGTTGAACCGGTTAAGGTATCGAACACTAGACCAAGGCTCACGGTATCTTTATCACTTAGGTTGCCACTGATCATGGCCATATAAGTATCAACTGTGATTTTGTCTGGCTCGCTGTAGTAGAGATAGCCCACATCGACTGTCCAGCTGTTATATAAGCTAGCATCAGTGCTCTCGGCAGCATCAGCAGCCTGGTGTCCAAGGAGTGCGCCGGCAGCGAGCGTCAATTGTTGTTTTAATGTCTTAGTTACAGCCACAACCACCGCCTCCTACGCCTTTGCCACCTGTGGAACCTTCCTTTGAAAAGTAAATGTGTTCGTCGACGTATTCATCAATCGGGTCCCCTTTCAGGGACATCTGCTTTTTAGCAAGAATACCTTTTTGCCAAGGTTTTACGTCTTCGGGAGTGAACATAGGCTCGAGAATGCTACAACCCGTTAAGCAGGTTATGCAGAATATAAGATAAACAAAGGTGCGCATGTGGAGCTCTCATATTGTGTGCACAGACTATAGCAGGTGAAAAATGGCCAAAATATGGATTGGGTATCAAAACTGCAACTTTGCTGTTTTTTTAAAGGGCAGGTTGTACCTAAAAGTCTATGTCTCTTGTATAGATAGTAAACAAGGTTGATTGGCATTGCGGGCCTTGGCACAAAAACCGCTGGTTTCCTGCTGTACAGAAGCTGAGCTTTTTTGGTGCGTATTAGGTGGAGGCGGCTATTGGCGGGCGCTACAGAGGCGCTGCCGAATGGGGATAAAAAGCTTGATCAAATAATCATCACACCGCTTTACAGCCCCCGAAATAACTGGGCTTTAAGGGTTGGTTATTTCTTGACACCTTGACTATACGCGATTACAATTCGCGTCCCTTTAAATAGGGGTAAGCGGATTTATGTTTCATTATCGGAGTTCTTGGTTATGCAAAACCAGAAAATTCGTATTCGGCTGAAGGCCTTTGACCATCGCCTGATAGACCAGTCTACGCAAGAAATCGTCGAGACGGCTAAGCGTACTGGCGCACAGGTTCGTGGTCCTATACCGCTGCCCACACGTAAAGAGCGTTTAACTATATTGGTTTCACCGCACGTCAACAAAGACGCGCGCGATCAATATGAGATTCGTACACACAAGCGCATGCTCGACATCGTTGAGCCTACTGAGAAAACAGTAGACGCGCTTATGAAATTGGATCTTGCTGCGGGTGTTGAAGTTCAAATTAGCTTAGGTTAATTCGAAAAAAACTTTAATAAACGAAGCTAGAACTTTTTTCTAGTGTAACGCTTTTTGGGCGGCCATAGTGGGTATTCAGCCCCGTACACAAGAGGTATTAAAATGGCACTTGGATTAGTAGGTAAAAAAGCGGGTATGACTCGCGTATTTACTGAAGACGGCGCATCTGTACCAGTTACTGTAATCGAAGTTACACCTAACCGTGTATCTCAGGTTAAAACCACAGAAACTGACGGCTACAACGCTGTGCAAGTTACTGCAGGTAGCAAGAAGGCATCTCGTGTGTCTAAAGCTTCTGCTGGTCACTTTGCTAAAGCAAATGTAACTGCGGGTGACGCATTGTTAGAATTTCGTACTGAAGAAGTAGCGGAATTAAATGTTGGTGATGAGTTAACAGTTACTCGCTTTGAAGCGGGTCAAATTGTTGATGTAACAGGCCAATCTAAAGGTAAAGGTTTCCAAGGTGGTGTTAAGCGCTGGAATTTCTCCATGCAAGACGCGACTCACGGTAACTCTCTTTCTCACCGTGCACCTGGTTCTATCGGCCAATGTCAAACACCTGGTCGTGTTTGGAAAGGCAAAAAGATGGCAGGCCACATGGGCGCAGAGCGCGTAACAACTCAAAACCTTGAGATTGTTCGTGTAGACGCGGAAAGCAACTTAATTCTGGTTAAAGGCGCGCTTCCAGGTGCGACTGGTGGTCAATTGATCATTAAACCAGCGATTAAAGCTCGCGGATAAGGGGAGTAACAATGGATATCAATGTTCAAGGTGGTTCCACTGTTACAGTTTCTGATGCTGCTTTTGCTCGTGATTACAACGAGTCTCTAGTTCATCAGTTGGTAACAGCGTACCTAGCTGGCGCACGTCAAGGTTCTAAAGCACAAAAGAGCCGTTCTGATGTGAGCGGTGGTGGTGCTAAACCATGGCGTCAAAAAGGTACTGGCCGCGCGCGTGCTGGTACTTCTCGTAGTCCAATCTGGCGTTCAGGTGGTGTAACATTTGCCGCTCGTCCACGTGACTATGATCAAAAACTAAACAAAAAGATGTATCGCGCAGCGATGCAGGCTATTTGGTCTGAGCTTGTTCGTCAGGATCGTTTAGTAGTAGTTGATAGCTTTGATGTGGAAGACCACAAAACTAAAGCATTCACAGCTAAACTTGCTGGCCTGGATCTAGACAAAGTTCTTATTGTTGATGCTGAAATTAGCAAGAACTTGTACCTAGCTTCTCGTAACGTGCCACACGTTGCTGTTGCTGAAGCAGATGGTGTTGATCCAGTAAGTCTGGTTTCTTTCGAAAAAGTACTGGTAACTGTATCAGCGCTTAAGAAAGTAGAGGAGATGTTAGGATGAACCAAGAGCGTATCTATAAAGTTCTACTTGGACCTCACATTTCTGAGAAAGCAACAGTTGTAGCGGATAGAGACGGCCAGTTCGTTTTCCGTGTAGCACCTGATGCAACCAAGCCAGAAATCAAAGCGGCTGTTGAGCAATTGTTCGAAGTTAAAGTTCGTAACGTACAAGTGCTTAACATTAAAGGTAAAACCAAGCGTACAGCGCGTGGTGTTGGCAAGCGTAACGATGTGCGTAAAGCATATGTTCGTCTAGCCGATGGCCATGACATTGACTTCGCTGACGTCGAGTAATAGGAGTAGTTAAGATGGCATTAGTAAAAACCAAGCCAACTTCTGCCGGACGCCGTCACGTTGTTAAGGTTGTTAACGCAGATCTTCACAAAGGTCGTCCGCACTCTGCATTGACAGAGAAGCAGGGTAAATCTGGTGGTCGTAACAACAACGGCCGCATTACGAGCCGTCACGTTGGTGGTGGTCATAAGCAGCTTTACCGTATTGTTGACTTCAAGCGTAACAAAGATGGTATCCCAGCCAAGGTTGAGCGTCTGGAATATGATCCAAACCGTAGTGCAAACATCGCACTGGTTTGTTATGCCGATGGTGAACGTCGTTATATTTTGGCCCCTAAAGGCCTAAACGCAGGTGATCAGATTATTTCTGGTGAAACTGCGCCTATCAAAGTAGGTAGCACTATGGCAGTGCGCAACATGCCTCTTGGTAGCGTAATTCACAACATCGAACTGAAACCAGGTAAAGGCGGCCAAATGGCTCGTTCTGCCGGTACTTCAGCTCAGCTGATCGCTAAAGAAGGTCCATACGTTACTCTACGTCTTCGCTCTGGTGAAATGCGTAAGATACTTGCTGATTGTCGCGCTACTTTAGGCGAAGTAAGTAACTCTGAGCACAGCCTACGTCAACTAGGTAAAGCTGGTGCTAAGCGCTGGCGTGGTGTTCGCCCAACTGTCCGTGGTGTAGCGATGAACCCGGTTGATCACCCACACGGTGGTGGTGAAGGTCGTACTTCTGGTGGCCGTCATCCTGTAACACCTTGGGGCGTTCCAACTAAGGGTTATAAAACTCGTAAGAATAAGCGTACAGACAATATGATTGTCCGTCGTCGTTCTAAATAACGGATAGGGTGAATTAGATGCCACGTTCATTGAAAAAAGGTCCTTTCGTTGATCATCACTTGATGGCGAAAGTTGAGACCGCTCTAGAAAAAGGTGACCGCAAGCCAATTAAAACTTGGTCTCGCCGTTCTACTATTTTCCCTGAGTTTGTTGGATTGACCATCGCTGTACACAACGGACGTCAACACGTTCCTGTGCTAGTAAGCGAAGAAATGGTAGGTCACAAGTTAGGCGAATTCGCCGCGACTCGTACCTATAAAGGTCATGTTGCAGATAAAAAGGCCAAGAGGTAATTGAGATGGAAACAGTCGCTAAATTAAAAAGCGCTCGTTTGTCTGCTCAGAAAGGCCGTTTGGTCGCCGATCAAATTCGCGGCAAATCTGTAGCAGAAGCTTTAAACATTCTATCTTTCAGTCCTAAAAAGGGTGCAGAGTTAATCAAGAAAGTTCTTGAGTCTGCAATTGCCAACGCTGAGCACAATGATGGTGCTGACGTTGACGAGCTGAAAGTTTCAACAATCTTTGTTGACGAAGCTATGACCATGAAACGTATTCGCCCTCGTGCGAAGGGACGCGCAGATCGCATCCTAAAACGTACATGTCATATCACCGTTAAGGTAGCAGAGGTCTAGGTCATGGGTCAGAAAGTACATCCAACAGGTATACGCCTGGGCATTACCAAAGATCACAACTCTGTTTGGTATGCAGGCAAAGATAAGTACGCAGATCAGTTGCTAACTGATATTCAAGTTCGCTCTACTATTGAGAAGCGTCTTGAAAAAGCATCAGTAAGCAAAGTGGTAATTGAGCGTCCAGCTCAAACTGCGAAAATCACCATTCACACTGCCCGTCCAGGTATCGTGATTGGTAAAAAAGGTGAAGATGTTGATCGTCTACGTCAAGACGTAGCGGCAATGATGGGCGTGCCCGTTCACCTAAACATCGAAGAAATTCGCAAGCCGGATTTAGATGCAAAACTAGTTGGTCAGTCAGTGGCTAGCCAGCTTGAGCGTCGCGTGATGTTCCGTCGTGCCATGAAGCGTGCAGTACAAAACGCTATGCGCGGTGGTGCTGAAGGTATCAAGATCCAGGTTAGTGGTCGTTTAGGCGGTGCAGAGATTGCACGCTCTGAGTGGTATCGTGAAGGTCGTGTACCTTTGCATACACTACGTGCCGACATCGATTACTCGACTTATGAAGCTCACACAACTTATGGTGTTATCGGCATCAAAGTTTGGATCTTCAAAGGCGAAATCCTAGGTGGTATCGATGAAGTTCGTGCCCGCGCTAAAAGTGGCGGTGCTAAAAAGCAACGCCAAGCGAAGTAAGGGGAGCGTAGACGATGTTACAACCTAAACGCACAAAATTCCGTAAAATGATGAAAGGCCGCAACCGCGGTCTTGCGAAAGGATCAAAAGTTAGCTTTGGCGAATATGGCCTTAAAGCTACTGGTCGTGGTCGCATCACTGCTCGTCAAATCGAAGCGGCTCGTCGTGCGATGAACCGTAAGATTAAACGTGGTGGTAAAATCTGGATTCGTATCTTCCCAGACAAGCCGATTACCAGCAAACCTCTTGAGGTTCGTCAGGGTAAAGGTAAGGGTAACGTTGAATACTGGGTATGCCAGATTCAGCCAGGTCGTGTCCTTTATGAGATGGAAGGTGTTAGTGAAGAGCTAGCGCGTGAAGCATTCACACTTGCTGCTGCCAAACTACCCGTTTCAACTACATTTGTTACGCGGACGGTGATGTGATGAAAGCACAAGATTTACGTGAAAAATCTGCCGACGAACTCAACGTTGAGTTAAAAGGCTTGTTAGCGGACCAATTTAAATACCGCATGCAAAAGGCGACTGGCCAACTAGGTCAAACCCATTTGCTAAAAGAAGTGCGTCGCGATATCGCGCGCGTTAAAACCATCATCAACCAGAAAGCAGGTGAATGATTATGGCTGAAGCGAATGTACGTACTCTTACCGGTAAGGTCGTTAGCGACAAAATGGACAAAACCATTACTGTAATGATTGAGCGTCGCGTTAAGCACCCAATCTACGGTAAGTTTGTTAAACGCTCCACTAAGCTGCACGCGCATGACGAGCAGAACGAATGCCAAATTGGCGATACCGTTTCTGTCCGTGAATGTCGTCCGCTATCAAAATCCAAAACTTGGATGTTGGTAAGCGTCGACGAACGTGCAACCAAGGTGTAGGCCCAGAGAAGATAATTGGAGCTATAGACCATGATTCAGACACAAACAATGCTAGATGTTGCTGATAACAGCGGCGCAAAGCGCGTAATGTGTATTAAAGTACTGGGCGGATCGCATCGTCGTTACGCGCGTGTGGGTGATCTTATTAAAGTTACTGTTAAGGAAGCAATTCCTCGCGGTAAAGTTAAAAAAGGTCAAGTGTTAGATGCTGTTGTTGTTCGCACTAAAGCGGGCGTACGTCGTCAAGATGGATCTTTGATCCGTTTCGATGGTAACGCTGCAGTTTTATTGAACGCCAGCCAAGCACCAATCGGTACTCGTATATTCGGGCCAGTGACTCGCGAGCTTCGTACTGAAAAGTACATGAAGATCGTATCACTTGCTCCTGAAGTACTGTAGGAGGCGTGTTATGAAAAAGATTCGTCGTGAAGATGAAGTTGTTGTAATCGCCGGTAAAGACAAGGGCAAGCGCGGTAAAGTTAACCGCGTTCTTCCTAACGGTCGTTTGATCGTTGCCGGTGTTAACATGATTAAGAAACACCAAAAGCCAAATCCATACTTGGGTCAACCAGGTGGCATCGTTGAAAAAGAAGCTGGCATTCAAGCTTCTAACGTAGCTATCTTTAACCCTAAGTCTGGCAAAGCAGATCGTGTTGGTTTCTCAGTGCTTGAAGACGGACAAAAAGTTCGTGTATTCAAGTCCACTGGCGAACAAGTTGACGCATAAGGGTGCCACAATGTCTCGTTTAAAAGATTTATACAAAAGCGAAGTGGTAGCCAAGCTGCAAGAAGAATTTGGCTACAAAAATATCATGGAAGTGCCAAAAGTAACCAAAATCACCCTAAACATGGGTGTTGGTGAAGGCATCGGTGATAAGAAACAAGTTGACGCTGCTGTAGCGGACTTAGAACAACTATCTGGTCAAAAAGTAGTTGTAACTAAGGCTCGTAAATCAGTAGCCGGCTTTAAAGTTCGTGAAGGCTGGCCAATCGGCTGTAAAGTGACTCTACGTGCAGACCGCATGTGGGAGTTCATGGATCGCTTGGTTGACATCGCCCTTCCGCGTGTACGTGACTTCCGTGGCTTGAACGGTAAATCGTTCGATGGCCGTGGTAACTACAGCATGGGTGTTAAAGAGCAGATCATTTTCCCTGAAATCGAATACGATAAAGTGGATAAAGTTCGTGGTCTCGACATCACTGTGACCACTACTGCGCGTACCAACGACGAAGGCCGTGCTCTACTTCGTGCACTGAACTTCCCGTTCCGTAACTAAGGAGTAGACTATGGCTAAGATTTCGATGAAACAGCGCG